>Ga0116230_10005643_pt1 | contig 12278 bp, 10 predicted proteins | sample S1TSphfallax_3_FD_88678 | JGI IMG/M metagenome (GOLD analysis project Ga0116230, IMG submission 88678) | Host-associated microbial communities from peat moss isolated from Minnesota, USA - S1T2_Fd - Sphagnum fallax MG | ecosystem: Host-associated > Plants > Peat moss > Unclassified | place...
AGACCAGACATATAACGAAGATGCTGCACCAATAATTGCAGAAACAAAAACGAAGAATAATGCCGCGATAGACGCGCATATACTGCCGGTCCATTTGCTCTCTGAAGCAGTCACATTCGGCTTCAAACTCAGTGGAGCAATTAGCTAAACCCAAAACGAGGAAACTCTCTTGCCAGAATCATACGCACCAACAGAAAAATCCTCTTCAACTTCCACTGCACAAACTCTCCCTGCAGTCAAAACTTTGAAAGTAGATCGCAGTGATGACGGGGTCGCGACACTCTGGTTTGATTGTCCGGGCAAAGTCAACGTCCTGGGCGACGCCACAATGAAAGAGCTGCGCGAGCTGGTCAAAGAGATTGCCACTGATAGCGCAATTAAGGCTTTGATAATTGCCTCGGCTAAATCCGACACATTTGTATCTGGTGCTGATCTGCATGAGCTTCTGGGCTTCCAATCGGCGGAAGAAGCATTGCAACTGGCTACTGAAGGTCAGGCTGTATTTAATAGTTTGGAAAATCTGGGCAAACCTACGGTTGCCGCCATACATGGCCCCTGCCTCGGTGGTGGATTGGAAGCGGTTCTCTGCGCCACCCGCCGTCTGGCGACAAACTCACCTCTCACTATAATCGGATTGCCTGAGGTGCGCTTGGGCTTGATACCGGGACTGGGTGGCACCCAGAGATTGCCTCGTCTGATCCCGGTCAAGGCCGCCCTGGATTTTATCCTGGAGGCCTCTCCGACCAGCGCCGAGAGTGCTCTTGCCCTGGGCATCATTGATGAAATCGTCGAAGACCGCGAACAATTGCTGGCTCGTGCAAGAGTTGTCGCACTCGATCTGGTAAACGGCACAGCTAACGCAAGACAAGCGAAGGCTGCTGAAGATCCTGAAAAATTGAAAAAGCTTTTTGCCTTGATGGAGCGTTCGGTCAAGATCCGCCTCAAAGGCCATTACCCAGCTCCAGTGCGAGCTATAGAATGCATTCGCAACTCTCAAAATATGCCTTTAGTAGAAGGCTTGGCAAAGGAAGCCGAGTATTTTGCCGACCTGGCTTTTGGCAATACATCCCGCAACTTGATCCAGTTTTTCTTTTCACAGGACTTCATCACAAGATCCGCAGCCCGCACCGCTGAGCGGACTGCTAAACGCCCCCTCAAAACACTGGGCATCGTCGGTAGTGGCATCATGGGCACTGAGATAGCACACTATGCCACAGCTCATGGTTTGAAAGTACGCTTAAAAACATCAAACAAAGAAAAAGAACAAACACTCAAAGATAGAGAGGCTGGTAATAAGGACATCGAAGTTTCATCCGACTACAGCATCCTTAAAGACTGCGACATAGTCCTGGAAGCGGTGATTGAAGATGCCCGGGTAAAAGAGGCTGTCCTGGCTGAAATCGAAAAAAACGTAAGTGATGATTGTGTTATCGCCACCAACACATCAGCTATTGAACTTATAGAACTTGGTCAAAATCTAAAAAATCCACAGCGCTTTGTCGGCACGCATTTCTTTTATCCTGTGGACAAAATGCAATTGGTCGAAGTAGCCAGTCATCCCAGCACTTCAAATGAGGCTAACGCCAGAGCTCTTGGGCTGGTGACAACCCTTCAAAAAACGCCTATCAGCGTAAAAGATTCCACCGGATTTATAGTCAATCGTCTACTAACAAGTCATCTACTGGAAGCTTCCCGCCTTGTAGACAGTGGTGTTCCTATCAACTGGATAGAAGACGCAGCGCTGCAGTTTGGCCTGCCTATGGGGCCTTTCACCCTTGTAGATGAGCTGGGCATCAAACTTTGCATAACCGTTGCTAAAGAGCTGTTTGAAAGCTTTGGTGAGCGTTTCACACCGCCCACCATCATGAGAGAATCAGATGCCGCTGGTATAGTCGGCAAATCACCAGATAACGGAGTCTATATTTGGGATGCTTCAGGGCGTAGGGGTGATTTCAACCCGCGCTTTATCAAAATGCACAACATTACAATCAGCCCGGACAAAGCAGATGAAGCGACTCTGCAAAAGATCCAGGACCAGATCATGCTTCCTATGATCGATGAAGCAGCTCGTTGTCTTGAAGAAAAGGTGGTGCGCAAAGCACGCGAACTCGACCTGGCGATGATTGTAGGCGCAGGATTTCCGGCATTCCGCGGTGGTCCGTTGCGCTTTGCCGATCAGACCGGTATACCGGAGTTGATTGGGCGCCTGGAAAAAGTTTACGCCGAGATGCCTGTCTCTTCTAACGGCGCTGCTCCAGGCAAAAACTCAGACACTCAAGCCACTTCCACGACACGCGAAATATCTTCCATCCTTCGCACTATGAACGAGCAAGGTCGTCGTTTTTACGCTTCCGGTGAAAACTAAGCTACGGTTTTACTTTTACGACAATCTTGCCATTTTGTTGGTTTGATTCCATATATTTTTGCGCCTCGATAATATCCTTGAAAGCAAATGTTTTGTCGATGACAGGCTTAAGTTGGCCTGTCTCGAGACCTTTGTAGATATAATCTCGGGCCCGGGCAAGACGAGCCTCATTATCTACCAATTGAAACATCGTATAACCACTGAAAATGAGACCCTTTTTCAGGGCAATTTGAAGTGGAAAAATTGTCGACTCCAATGATAGAGCACCATAAATACAGATCCGCCCCTCATAAGCGGCAGCCCGTGCCAGATCCGCCATGATCGATCCGGCCACAGCATCAAAAATAAAATCAGCACCATGCTTAGCGGTTATGCGTTCCACTTCATCAGTCAATTTTTGTTCATCGGTAACGATTACATGATCTGCGCCGGCGGCCAGAATTTGCGCTTTTTTAGCGGCAGTGCGAGTGGTGGCTATTACTATTGCTCCAGCCACTTTGGCTATTTGGATGGCAGAATAACCGACAGAGCTGGAGGCTGCTGTGATTAGTACAAACTGACCTTTCTCTATTTTGCCCAGCTCAATCAAGGCACCATAAGCGGTTAAATATTGCATCCAGATGGCCGAGGCCTCTACTTCACTTAATGTGGTTGGATATTTGGCTAAAGCTCTGGCGGGTATCACAGCGCTTTCTCCATAAACTCCATATCGCACCATAGAAAAGCATGGTATCAAACTAACTTTATCGCCAATAGCAAAACCAAAGTTGCTAGACTGCGAACCGAGCTCACTAACCACGCCACTGGCTTCATAACCCAGCCGCGATGGTAGTCGCGGCCTTTCCAGATATCGGCCCTGGCGCAAAAGGCATTCCGCGCGGTTTAACCCGATAGCGCTTACATCGATACGAGCTTCATCGGGAGCGAGAGGTGCATCTGGCACCTCTTCAATTTTTAAAACATCCGCAGTACCGAGCTCATGAAAACGTACGATTTTTGCCATTTTGTCAGCTATCTCCAGCTATTGTAAACTGCGGAGGATCTTTAGACCGCCGCAGGTAAGCATAATGCTCTCTGAACATTCTAGAATATGACTGACCAATACTAGAAAAGTGATGCACCTGGAGAGGTTATATAGATGGGTCCGGATGTCATGGTAGTCGGCAGTCTAAGCATGGATCTGGTACTAGAAGTGCCCCGGGTGCCAAAAGTTGGCGAAACCCTGGCCGGTTACTCATTTAAAACTTTTGTCGGTGGCAAAGGTAATAACCAGGCTCTTTCTGCCGCCAGAGCTGGGGCGACAGTAGCAATGTTGGGCAAACTAGGCGGTGACGCTTATGGCGAGGTAGTGCTCGCCACGCTTAAAAAAAATGGCATTAACTGCGAGAACATGCTTGTAGATAAAAGTATCGGCACAGGCATAGCCAACATCTGGGTTGGTCCGACAGGCGAAAATTGCATAATCATCGTGGCCAACTCCAACGGCAAACTCAGCCCTGAAGATGTAGAAAATGCAAGCGCCGTGATTATTGCAGCCAAAACTTTGCTTTTACAGTTGGAAGTACCAATCGAGACAATCACCAAAGCGGCTGCCGTAGCTAAAAGAGGGCAAGCTCAAGTCATACTCAATCCCGCACCGGCGCCGCCCTCAGGATCGCTACCAGTGGAGCTCTTAGCTAACGTAGACATATTATTACCTAACGAAACCGAAGCTGAAATACTGACTGGTATAAAACCGCATGACGATGAAAGCACGGAAGCCTGCGCTGTCAAACTATTGAGCCTCGGTCCAAAAGCAGTAATTATCACCCTGGGAGAACGCGGAGCTATCATGGTCAGGCAATCAGCAGCAGGCCTGGAAAAATTGCACGTCGACTCTTTCCCGGTAAAAGTTTTAGACTCGACAGCAGCAGGCGATGCGTTTTGCGGAGCCCTGGCTACCAAGTTGGCCAGGGGTGCCTCAATGGAAGATGCCATCAGATATGGTTGCGCAGGCGGAGCACTGGCCTGCACCAAAACCGGTGCTGAACCCTCTCTGCCTAAGGCTGCCGATCTGGAACATTTGATATCAGCAAGAATATGATGCACAAAACATCATTGATTTTAAAAAGTCTTACACTGGCGGCAATCATTTGTACGGGCGCTTCGCTCAGTGCAGGTGCTGGCGATTTAAATAGAGCAGACCCCTTTGCTTATTCCGTACAAAACGACGTGCGGGCAGCTCAGGATTATCTACATAAAAACGGACACGATCCAAAAGCAGCAAAACTATACGAGCAAGCCGTTGAGCTGATGCGCAAACAAAGAGTCATCCAGGCCAAACTTATGCTTGATGAGGTGACAAACCTAGATGGGCATGCGGCGGAGATATACAATAGCAAAGGTTACTGCCAGTTATGGATGGGCAATTATCAACCGGGCGTTGAGAGCATGACCAAAGCAATTGCTATAGATCCTACAAAACCCATTTATTTTTATCGCAAAGCCCTCTGTCATATTGGTACTTTTGATCAAGAGTCGGCGGTAAAAGCTCTGGATCAGATATTGGAAAAAAAACCGGACGATTGCAATGCACTGAGGCTTCAAATACGTTGCTTAAAAAGCATCCCCAATGAAGAAAAGAAAGCTATCGAAGATTGTAATCGACTGATCAAACTCAATGCCTACAAGGCCGAGACGCTCTGCCAGAGAGGCGAATTGCTGTCTAGGCTAAAACAAGACGACAAGGCTTTGCAAGATTTTGAAGCATCACAAAAATTAGATCCCACCTCCTCCGGCCCTTTTATCGGCAGAGCAAACATATTTTACAAACAAGGAAACTACAAATTGGCAGCGGAAAACTATACAGCGGCTTCTGTTTACAGCAGAGATGCAGACCAGATAAACTTTTGCTTTGTACAAAAAAACACCTGTCTTGGTTTTTTAAAGCAGAAGAAGACGACTCCATCCAGCCCCGATTTGTACGGTCCTGGAGTGAGACACAATAATCTATGAAATATCCAGACATAAGATCTGTTTTTTTTATTGCTTGTTTTACTGGTTTGATTGCCGGCATGATTAATAACGGCGCTTTTGCAGCGCCACATAGCCAGGCAGATACTATGTTTAAGGAAGCTGACTCGGCAGACATCAGCCAAAACTATAAAGACGCTCAAGCAAAATACCTGGCCTTGATCAAAACCATAAAGCAAACTGATCCAAAAAATCCACTAATATTGAGAGCGCAGGTAAGACTAGCTCGCATTTATATTTTACAAAAACAATTTGACAGTGCCGAACCAATTTTTGTCACCATTGTGCACACCGACCCTAAAGCGACCACCATTGATCCGGAACTGATGATCGACTTAGACGATCTCAGTGATGAATATATAAATCTGGGCAGCGATCCCCACTACGGTTACGAAAGTCTGAAACATTGCGCTTATCTGCGTCAATACATCAATCCCAGCCATCCCCATCTGCCTGAGATTGACCGCCTTCTGGCGCAGACTTGCTGCAGATTTGGCAGCAAAAAAGAAGCAATTGAGTGGATGACCAAAGGTATAGATGTGGAAAAGCATTTTTCACTGCAAAGACAAGGCTTGCTTCTGGTAGACCAGAATTATCTCGCCAGCATTTATTTAGCGTTAGAAAATTATGCCAGCGCAGAAAAACTGCTCAAAGAAGCAATTGACAATGGCGATAAGAGAGCTCGAGGGACTGCCATAGTGGCCCATTTGCACACCACTCTAGGCGAAGTTTATACCAAAACCAAGCGCTATGACGAAGCGGATAAAGAGTACAAAACCTCACTCAGTGCTTTGCACCTGCAAAACAAAATCGATCAAGCTTTAAAATCTGCCACCGTCCAGGCGATGCAAATAAACGATCAACTTCGCAGGAAAAACAAAAAAAATAGACATTTAACTGTCCCATGAGAACTAGCGAAGTTCTTGGCGAAATTTGAGAATGTCTTGGGGAGTTGGCAGCTGGATGATCGCTCCAACCATAAGTGGGTGAACCCCATACTGCTCCTCAGGGAGAATAAATCGTCTATTAAGATTGAAGAGCAAAGCAGCAAGCATTGGATCTTGTAATAAACTACGGGCGATAGATTCTATAGAGTCCCCCGGCTGCACTATATATTGATAGCGTCTATCAGAGCGCAATTGCTCATCACTTTCAGCATCTGCAGAGACTGCGATGCGTTCCAGGGCGCGCTCATGCTCTTTTTTAGAATTTCCAAAACGTTCATTGACGGTCTGAACACCTGACTGCGCCTCCATCTCTACTGTCACTTCCAGCTCATCTATAGCTTTGGGCACACGAAAAGGCTCCAGGGCCTCGTGTGTTGCAACAGATGGCACTCCAGTCACGGTAGTACTCTCGTCAAATTTTTCGTCACTAGCCTGCCCTACGCTGATCCATGGCCGACTTGGGTGAAGGAGATTGTTCTCCTGACTGTTATAAGGCGCAGACGCAGTCTGTCTATCAGAATTGGCATCAGCTTTGCCGTTTGCATATTTACCACCCGGCAAATGCAAATTGACCGAAGGTCTAGCCTTAAGACGCCCCTGTTCAAAAAATTCTGGCATGCCTTCTTGCGGTATTACCGGTGGTTTAGCCTCATCTGAAGTAAGAAGTCCGATTTTTGGAGGGATGATATCAGACTTGGTGACAAGGTCTTTTGTCACCTTCAAGCCAGCATTTGCCCCACTTATAAAAGGTGCAATTATTGCCACAACAGATGTTTGCGAGCCATCAGCAGAAATATGACGCGGCTTGGTCTTAACGCCGGTGAGAATGAGAAATTCAGTAGCTTTTTCGGATTTGTTAATTTCCACGGTTGAGTCAGCACGCCTGACACTAACGTCGCCTTTTTTGGCTTCGACTCCTGCGAGTGGATTTAATTTTTCAGCGGCACGAACACCACTCTTGATACCGCCCTTTACACTTTCGATAATGCCTACAAGGGCATCCCCTGCGGACCCTCGCGTAGGCTGACTTGATCGACGATCTCCAGGCGGAGCTGAGGATTTATCAGACGCAGACTTAGAATTTGTCAAAGTACCATCGGAAATCTGGCCACCCATAGTAACGGCATCCGGTAGCCTGCCTTTAGGACTTCGGCCCCCAAAACCTTTGCCATCAATAGCTTTGTTATCGGAAGGTTCGGACTCGGAAGGATTAGAGCCTTTGCCTTTTTTATCATCGAGAGGGGATTTGATGTCCGGAATCTTCCAGCCCGCGTGGCCATCAAAAATCTGCCCCAAAATACCTGGAGCGCCAACTTCGCCCGCAGGATTGGCATGACCGGAAGTTCGCCCAGTATCATCACCAGGAGTAGTGGCAGAAGGGGAGTTGGTAGAGGAACTGGGCTTAGTCGACGCGGTATGACCTTCAAACAAACGTCCAGCCAAACCAAAAGGGTGTTCGCGTCCGTCTGGTGTGAGCCCGTATGCAATTTGCCCTTGGGAAGGCTTTATATCTGCCGGGCGCGTTGCAGGCTCCAGACCAACGCCTCCCGCGCTATTTTTGCCAGCAACATTTTTACCGTCGGCTATAAGGCCTTCTTTTGTAGAATCGATTTGTGACCGACCAGCTGGCTGTTCCGCGGATGCGACACGACCGGAATTTGGAGTGGAAGCTCCCCCCACATGCCAAGCGGGACCAACTCCTCCCGAAGGCAATCTCCCATCGAGTTGAGATGTCTGGGCGGAAGACACCGCCTGGGGCCTGGCCGTTACCGCAGTGGTACCAGCAGGCGTGCGTTGGGCAATGGCCGGGCCGACAGCCGGACCATCTGCGGAAGTTTGAGCCAATGCTTGACGGCGAGCTTCATTCCAGGAAAGACGCGGGCCTTGCTGGCTATCAGCTAAAGCCTGCGAAGGGTGAAGCGCATCGCCGGTCGGAAATCCCTGGTAAGGCCTGGGAATCTGAGGCGCCAGGTTGGATATACCAAAATCAGTCGCTGGCTTTGTCGCCACGGCTGGAGATGCAGTCCCAGTAGCAATCGAGCGCTCCAGCTGTGGAGCAGATAAAAAAGCCTGGGGTGCTGCCGAAGGCGAAGCAGAATCAAAATGTGATAGCGCGGGTGGTGAAGTCGGCTTGCTCGGATAACTATCCGTCGAGAAGGTAGTCTGAGGTTTCTGAACGAAACCCTGACCCGGTGAGCTGGGAAAATCGGTCGCCGACAAGGGCGCCGGCATATCAGAAGTGACCTTCTTGTCAGTGCCTACAAAACGCGACGGACCATTAGAACCTGAGGGAGGGGATATGGGGGCTCGGCCGAAATCTGTGGACGGGGGCGGCACCATATCTGGATAAGATTTTTGGGGAGCCGAGGACGGAATGTCGCGATCCGGGGGAGTGGATGGTCTTGGCGCTCTGTCGGAGGAATTTGCGGGGGGGGTTGGAGCTGAGTCGAGTTGGAGGCCGGATTTGGCAGAATCGTAAACGCCAGTCGAGACTTTAAGAGACTCATCTGCAGGATTTTGATACAAGTCGTCTTGAATTTTTTGATTCAAGACCTTATTGGCCGAAAAGTTTTTCGGATCATCGAAAGATGGCTTGTCCGTGTCTTTCATTTGATGGCCAATCACCTTGTAGCATCTACAATTATTTGCCCTGTCGTGACCTGAACCTAACTTAGAAATTAAATCAAATCGCCGAGAAGACGGCCCTATGGGGCCTTTGGAAGTTGCTCAAGCTCCTTTTGAACCGCTGTGTAGAACATACTGGCCTCCGCATCATTTGGACTCAAGCGCAACGCAGTTTTCAAATCGGACTGCACTTCAAGAGTTGCACCGCCTAACCTATGCCTATTCGCCGCTCTGAAATAATAGGCAGGCTCATAGGTTGGTTCTGAACTAATCACCCTGCTCCAATCAGCGATGGCGAGATTTGGCTCATTCAATTTTCCCAAAACCAGCGCTCTCAATTTCAAATAGCCAAGATTGGAGGGGGCAATATCACAAGCCGCATTTAAATGGGCGAGAGATGTTCTGAGTTCACCACGGTTGTACTCATATGCAGCCAAAAAATAGTGTCCCTGAGCCCAATGCGGATCCAACCGCACGGCCTCCTTAAAATCAGGCTCGGCAAGATTAATGGCTCCGGCCTTATCCAAAATAAACCCGCGTTTTGCAAACAAACTATAATCCGAAGGATTCGCCTTAATCTGTCTAGTCAGGCTATCAACTTCAGCCTGTTGCTCGGAAGTAAGTACCTGACACACCGCAGGCAATACTGCAACATAGTTTTGCACCACTATCAGTGCCACAACTAAAAATAGAGATCTAGACATTCGCCCAGTTGCCCTACTCACAAACAGATCCTCTGGAACAAGGACTTCCAAAAATTGAACCCCGAGACGAAAAACCGCAAATACGAGTCAAAATACGGGACGAAGTTCATTCTAACCCAGGAGATTGTCCTGGGCAAAATGTGACTATTTACGGCAAGTGGCCGTCCTATAAAGAAAAATACCGGACCAATGGCATGCTCTACTGGTCTTTTTAATCGATTTTAAAAAAAATGGGAACATTAGCGGGCATACTGAGTCTGTCTAGATGCGGAGCAGCGTTGACTTTTAGACTAATTGGGCACTTCTGGGTCCTGGGGAGATAAATTATGAATGATAAAGTCTCCCCAACAATGGCTGACCTTATCAACTGCCGCAAAATAATTATCAAGCAAATTGAGGCCGTAAAGATTCTGACGGATGGCCTGTGCAAGGAGCTTCGTACACTAGAAGCTGCACTTATGCACGTAGAACAGCGCATTGCAGACTTGAAAGGCAGTAATTCCTCAAAGTTAGCTTCGGCGAACAAGGCAAAGAAGAAGCCTGCTGCCTGATCTATAGGTCCTTAGACTATAAAAATTACAAATGCGATCATTTAATCGCATATAGGTCATACAAATTACTAAAACTTAGTTCTCATCAAGCTCGTCATCAGCGACTGGCTGGCCGTCGTCTTTTAGCGGCTTGAATAATGAATCAATCAGTCGCCTAAACTCATCCTCATCAAAACTTTCCATCGTAATATACATGGCTGCTCCCAATAAGCGGGCCGAGGTTCTCAAGCCATCGTCGATAAATTTGGCAAGGGCGGTCGGCTCTGAGCAAAAAAGTACGAAGGGCGTATCTAAAGTAGAGGGATTTTTTTTGACCCATCGCAAAAAGTCGAATACATTCCCGCCATTTTGTAAATGGACATCAGAGATAATCATGTCCACATGTCTTAAATTCAAAATGGCTATAGCTTCAGAAAAATTCTTTGCCAAAATGACAGTGTGTCCAGATTTTCTCAGACTAGCCGAAACACTGTCAGAATGCTTTTGTTCTTCATTTAATGCCAAGATCAGCGCGTTCAAAACCAACCACCTCATCGTGAACCGACAGATAAGGGTGGCTAGCGGCTATTATGTGAAGCTTTAAAAGCCGACAGAAAGCCCGATCTATAACGGTAGAGTGTATGCAATCGAACTTAGTTCCAGCTTTTAAAAGTAATCTTCAAATAGTTCCCGCCAGGAATCGTCAAATTCAGTCAAATCATTTTCTGCGGAATTAATAAAGCGGCGATATCAACCATACAGTTCTTGCCTGCTTTCAAACATTCTTTAAAGCCTACTGTGCTGTTGCTATTAAAACCAGGCGGCTGTAGGATCTGACTTGTCATCTGCGCTTTCTTGCCTGCCAAGTCTGCCTGTGACATCGCAAAAAGACAAAGATCCGAGCGGCCTGCATCAACGTATTAATATTTGACTCAGGATCCAATCGGCAGAAACAACCTAAAAAAGGAACGCTATCGGCTGGATTGCTCATAGCATTTTCCAATCTACAAATTTATTGCAACGAGTATGGATCAGGCTATCTGTGACGGCCTACGCTAAAATTTCATGCTCTTTAAAATCTATTGGAGACTAACAATGTTAGTTGAACACAAAGCAGATAAAGATCAAAACTATCCGCAGCAAAATTCTGGAGTAAGACTGACAGCAAGTGAGTGCGAAGATATATTGTCGGCAATATGCCCTGTTGATAGCATGCAGGCAGTGATGGACTATCCAATTTTAAATTTCCTAAGAGGGAGTGTCACCACAGAACGGATGCGCCATGAAGTAAGTGCCGAGCATGGAGCGATGGCACACTGGCTTCATAACACCAGCAAAGAAAAAGATTGTGGCGACCACATAAACAAAGCCAATCTGGGCCGACAAACTCAATCGCAAAAATTGTCACCCCCAAATGCCGCAAATTGTGGAGCATCGCAGCATTCCACTGGCATGGGGCTCGACAGCGCAAACTTCCAATCCTTTATGACTGGCTCTCATGCAATTGTTTGTCCCGTTCAGGAGGCGCCTGAGTTAGAAGTGGAGAAAATGGTGATAAAAAAAGAGGAGCCGTCTCCCATTCAAAATCAATCGCAACAAGCAGTCACAAGACTCGATAACCCGCTCATTATTTTTGGCAAAAAGGACATCAGCAACTATCGACGCAAAAAGAATGTCACATTCATCAATATGCTCTCTAATATTCAGGCCGACAGCCAAAAATAAAAGAGTGGAGGCGAGTGTCCGATTCGAACGGACAAATGGATACTTACAAGGTATCTGCTGTGCCAATTGAGCCAACCCGCCATACGCCCTGAGAAGGAATTGCACCCTCGACACCTCCGTCCGTAGCGGAGTGCTCTATCTACTGAGCTACCAGGGCTAGTGGTGCCAATGCCTGGATTTAAACCAGGATCATCTCCCTTATGAGAGGAGCGCTTTATCAATTAAGCTACACGGGCTTATGGTGGGACGCCTCAGAATCAAACTGAGATAAAACTGCTTAAAAGGCAGGCGCATTGTCGTTATGCTAGCGACCCGAGTGGCTGTGTCGGTAGGAATCGAACCCACATGAGGCTGATTAACGGTCAGCTGC
>Ga0116230_10005644_pt1 | contig 12277 bp, 11 predicted proteins | sample S1TSphfallax_3_FD_88678 | JGI IMG/M metagenome (GOLD analysis project Ga0116230, IMG submission 88678) | Host-associated microbial communities from peat moss isolated from Minnesota, USA - S1T2_Fd - Sphagnum fallax MG | ecosystem: Host-associated > Plants > Peat moss > Unclassified | place...
GATGCGCATAAGGTGCCGCCGCTGGGCGCGCCAGCGGCACCATATAGCGGCGCAGCAGCCACAGAAGAACGAACATCCCGGCCGCCGCCAGGAGATAGACGGAACGCCAGCCGATATAAAAGCCAATGAAGCCGCTCACCGTTCGTGCCAGCAAGATGCCGATGATAGCACCGCGCGCGAGAAGCCCGATAACGCGTCCGCGTTCCGCCGAAGGCACCAGATGGGCGACATAGGGCGCCAGCAGATAGGACGTGATTCCGGTAAACCCCATCAGCATGCTGGCCGCGAAGAAAATCACGCGGTTCGACGCCGTCGCCATGACCAAAAGCGCTATGGCCTGCAAGGCGATGGCGGCTGTCACTAGACGCCGGTTATCGATCACGTCGCCCAGGGGCAGCAGGAAGAGCACGCCAAAGCCGAGGCCCGTCTGCGTCAAAGTCGGCACCAGACCCATGACCGCGTCATTAAGGCCGAAGCTTTTGCCGACATCGACGAGAAGCGGCTGCACATAATAGAAATTCGCAACCGATACGCCCGCTGCGAAAGTGAAGGTCCGAAGCGCGGCCGGCGCCAAACTCATATCTCTCATCCTTCAGCCGCGCCGGGCCCCTTCGCGTACGCCCCGCATAGCCATTTCCGGTTAGCAAATGTGTCACTCCGGGGTCATGCTGATCGTTCAGCTTTTGATCCTCGGCAATAAGGCCGGTTCATCAGGAGGACATCCTATGGCACATAAAGCCTCTGAGCATCACACGAACGCCGCCGAACATCACGAGAAGGCAGCTGCTCATCATCGTGAAGCCGCCAAACATCATGAATCCGGAAACCATGAAAAGGCTGCGCATCATGCGCACACCGCCTCTGGTCACGGCGCGCATGCGTCGCATCACGCGACCGAAGCCAGCAAGGTTCACGCCGAAGAGCACGCGCACCAATAAGGGTTCGAGCCGTAGAGGCCTCAGCTTTTTTGATGCGCGCTTGCTGCCCTATCTTCTCACTGGCCGGGTTAAATGCCTGGCCGGTGAATCGAAGACCTTAGCAGCACCGCTAACCGGGATGTCGCGCAAAACTAATCATCCGGCTCGAAGGTACCCGCGAGATCGCGGTTTCCGCAGCCTATTGGTAAATCGTCCCTTTCCCCTTATGTATGGCTATCTAAGGGTTGACGCGCATTTGACTGCGCTCTAGCGTCCCGTCGCTTTCAAGCTTAACGCGTTCCGCTGGCCGGATTTCCCGGGTCGTTTCGCATGCGCCGCGATCAAGCAAGTCAACTGCGGATTAAAAGGGTGTCGATGACGGACGATCAGACGACGGAAGCAATCGAAGGCTGGCCGGAGCCGGTGGCCACCGCTGTTTTGATTTTGGCCGATGGGACCGTAATCGAAGGAACGGGTTTTGGTGCGATTGGTGAAGCTGTCGGCGAAGTCTGTTTCAATACTGCGATGACGGGTTATCAGGAGATTCTCACGGATCCCTCTTACACCGGGCAGATTGTCACCTTCACCTTCCCGCATATCGGCAATGTTGGCGCCAATGAAGACGATATAGAAGGGCTTATGGCGGCGGGCGCTTGCGGCGTTATCGTTCATGCGCCGGTTACCGGGCCGTCCAATCACCGCGCGCGGCAGCATTTCAACGATTGGCTGAAACAGCGCGGCATTATTGGGCTTTGCGGCATAGATACACGGGCGCTGACCGCTTTCATCCGCGACAAAGGCATGCCCAATGCCGTCATCGCGCATGCCCCCGACGGCAAGTTCGATCTTGAACGCCTGAAGGCGAAAGCTGCGGCCTGGGCGGGCCTCCTTGGTCTGGATCTGGTGCCCAAGGCGAGCGCGCCCGAGCGGCGTGAATGGGACGGCACGGCCTGGCTGCCGGAAATTGGCTATGGACGAAGCAGCCACACTCAGTTTCGCGTGGTCGCGGTGGATTACGGTATCAAGAGCAATATTTTGCGGCTGCTCGCCGATGCCGGTTGCGCGATCACCGTTGTGCCCGCCACGACATCCGCCGCCGATATTCTGGCGCTGAAGCCGGATGGCATTTTTCTTTCGAATGGTCCTGGCGATCCGGCGGCGACCGGCGTTTATGCTGTGCCGGTGATCCAGGCTTTGATCGCCGAAAAAATTCCCACTTTCGGCATTTGCCTCGGCCATCAAATGCTGGCGCTGGCCGTTGGCGCGAAGACGATGAAAATGCACCAAGGCCATCATGGCGCCAATCATCCGGTGATGGATTATACGACGGGCAAGGTCGAGATCGTTTCCATGAACCATGGCTTCGCGGTCGATACTGCGAGCTTGCCGTCCAATGCGAAAGAAACGCATCGTTCATTATTCGACGGATCGAATTGCGGTTTTGAACTTACAGACCGCCCGGCCTTCGCTGTGCAATATCATCCGGAGGCTTCGCCCGGACCGCGCGACAGCCATTATTTGTTCCGGCGCTTCGCAGCATTGATGGAAACGAAGGCGGGGTAATACGGTTGAGGCCTGCGTTCCTGCCACGCGCGTCATGGCCGTGCTTGTCACGGCCATCAACGTAAAGCTTCTAGGCGTTCAGCTCCTCATAAAGGTCACGCCAATCACAAGGATCAAGTGGATCTTCCAGGCGCGCGGCCAATGCTTCATGTTACGTTCTTTTTGAATGGCATCGCGAATGTTTTCGAAACCTTCGTACCAGACTAAACATCCCAATCCATACTGCTTCGTGAAGCCGTCGAGAGCTATCGTGCGATGCTGCCAAATGCGGCGCGACAGATCACTTGTGACGCCAGTGTAAAGCGTCCCATTCGGTCTATTTGTGACGATGTAAACAAACCCGCCTCGCATCGCGAAAGATTTCCTGGCGTGGATGGCCGTGACAAGCACGGCCATGACGCGCTGAAGGATTGATCCTTATTCAAAAGCGGGAGCGCTACCCAGCCTTATGCCGCGCGAGTACTTCCTGCACCGCCTCGACGAGCCTGTCTTCAGTCACCGTGAATTGCGCTTTGGCGCGCAGCTCCAGGTAATCCGCGCGATCCTTGGTCGAAGCCGCGAGTTCGGCGCCGAGCACGAGATCGCGGATCGAGACCTCACCCTTCTCGCGCTCGTTCGAACCTTGAATAACGGCGCAGATCGCGCCGCGTTTATCGGCATATTTCAACTGCGCATTCATGCCGGATGAGCCGAGATATAATTCCGAGCGGATGCCTTCGGAGCGCAGTTTTGAAACGAAGCCCTGGTAGCGCGCGATCTCCGGCTGATCGAGCACCAGCACGATCACCGGGCCGCGCGCCGCTTCGCTCGTGACGATCGGCGACCCGATTGCCTTCAAAGCTGCGAAGAGACGCGACACGCCAATGGAAAAACCCGTCGCTGGGACATTCTCGCCGCGAAAGCGTCCAACAAGGCCATCGTAGCGGCCGCCGCCGCCGACCGACCCGAAGCGGATCGGCTTGCCGTCCTCGCCTTGAACCTCAAACGTGAGTTCGGCTTCGAAGACGGGGCCGGTGTAATATTCAAGGCCGCGCACGACGGAGGGATCGATGCGGATACGATCGGCGTAACCCGCGGAATCGATCAGACCTGCTATTTGTTGAAGTTCATGAACGCCTTCTTGGCCTAGCTTTGAATCGCCCACGCGAGCTTCGAGATTGGCGACTGTTACGGTATTTGAACCGCTTACGCTTGCGGCACCAGTAGCGGGCTCTTTAGACCCGGTGAAGTTCAAAACGCGGGTAATGCCATTGGCGTCGAGTCCAGCACCTTTCGTGAAATCACCGCTCTCATCCTTGCGGCCTTCACCAAGCAGCAGAGCGACACCTTCAGGCCCGAACTTATCGAGCTTATCGATCGCCCGCAGCACAGTCAGCCGTCGCCCGGCATTCTCATCTCCGCCGAGCCCGATGGCTTCCAGCACGCCATCGAGCACTTTGCGGTTATTGACCTTGATGACGTAATCGCCGCGCTTGATCCCGAGCTTTTCCAGCGTATCCGCGGCCATCATGCAAATCTCGGCATCGGCGGCGACAGAGCCCGCGCCGACCGTATCGGCATCGAATTGCATGAATTGCCGGAACCGGCCTGGGCCTGGCTTCTCATTGCGAAACACATAGCCCGCGCGATAGCTGCGGTAAGGCTTCGGCAGCTTATCGAAATTCTCCGCCACATAGCGGGCCAGCGGCGCGGTCAGGTCATAGCGCAGCGACAGCCATTGCTCGTCATCGTCCTTGAACGAAAACACGCCTTCGTTGGGGCGGTCGAGGTCTGGCAGAAACTTACCCAGCGCCTCGGTAAATTCGATGAAGGGCGTCTCGACCGCCTCGAAGCCATAAAGCTCATAGGAAGCCTTGATCGCTGCCAGCATATTCTGTGTGGCCGCAAGTTCGGCGGGGCCGCGATCAGCGAGGCCGCGCGGGAGTTTGGCGCTTGCGCGCGGATTTGTCTTTTTCTGGTCGGCCATGTCATCAAACCTTGATTTGATGCCTCTCTTAGGGGTGCGCCGCCCGCCCGGCAAGCGAAGTTCGGCGGGTCCGCGCGGCGGCGGCCTTGGAGCCGCCCAGATCGCTCCCCATATCTTGAGAGGCGGAATGGATCCGCCTTTTTAACCGGGAGAATCCCATGTCACCCGAAGAACGGCAGTTGCTGAGCGGTTTATTCGATCGTGTGCGCGGCGCGGCCGCCAATCCACGTGACCGTGAAGCTGAAGCTCTCATTGACGACGCTGTCCGCGCGCAGCCTTACGCGCCTTATCTCCTGGCACAGACCGTTTTGGTGCAGGAGCAGGCTTTGCGCGCCGCCAATGACAGATTGCAGCAGCTTGAAGCGCAGGTCCGCGATCTCCAGCAGCAGACAAGCAGCCAGCCGGCCAGCGGCGGCGGTTTTTTAAGCGGTTTCGGGTCGCTCTTCGGCGGCGGCAGCCCGCCGCCTCCCCCACGCGCCAGCGTGCCGCCAGCGGGCAGTCCGTGGCAGCAGCCGCAGGGCTTTAACGCCCCGCCGCCGCCTCCACAGCAGAGTCCTTGGGGCGGGCAGCCGCAGGGCTTTGGTGCACCGCCCGCCGCTGGGCCATGGGGCGGTGGTGCTCCGCAGTCTGGCGGCTTTCTGAAAGGGGCCTTGGGGGCGGCGGCTGGCGTCGCCGGCGGTGTGCTGCTCGCTGATTCCATTCGCGGCCTGATGGGCGGCCATAATGGCGGTTTAGGGATCGGCGAGGGCTTTGGCGGATTGGGTGGCGGTCTTGGCGGGCTCGGCGGCGGCCTTGGCAGCGAAACGATCGTCAACAATTACTATAATGAGAATGATGGCGCCGCGCTGCGCGCTCAGGATGCGCTGCAAGACGCGGATCAAGATCAAGACGATGCGCAGGATGCCGGAGATTATTCCTCCGATTATTCCGACGACGCGTAATTTTTACCCGTTGCCTCAAAATAAAAATGGCCGGAGCGATCCGGCCATTTCTTTATTTAACCTCATCCAGAGGAGCGCGTCTCGAAGGACGAGGTTAGTAAGAAAATTACGCCTTAAACATTCTCGTGCTTCGAGACGCCTCACATTTCAAGTCGCGCCTGCGCGACTTGAAACATTACAATGCCTATTTCGGGTTCACCCGAAATAGGCGTGAGGCTCCTCAGCAAAAGAGTTACCCGCTTACATCACAATGACCTTAGTGCCGACGTGCACGCGGGTGTAGAGATCCTCGACATCCTGGTTCATCATGCGGATGCAGCCGGACGACACATTGGTGCCGATCGTATAGGGCTCGTTCGTACCGTGAATGCGGTAGAGCGACGAACCAAGATAAAGCGCGCGGGCGCCCAGCGGATTGCTTGGACCGCCCTCCATATGGCTGGGCAGATCGGGGCGGCGCAGCAGCATCTCAGGCGGCGGCGTCCAGCCCGGCCATTCGGCCTTGCGGCTGATTGTCTTGACGCCCGACCAGGCAAACCCTGGCCTGCCGACTCCAATGCCATACCTCAGCGCGCGGCCGCCGGGCTCCACATAGAATAAGAACTTATTCGGCGTGTCGATCACGATCGTGCCGGGACGCTCATTGCCCGGATAATCGACCTCCTGGCGCTGATAGATGGGATCGATCTCCCGGCGCGGCGCAGCGGCTTGCTGATCAGCGTAAGCGGTCATCTGCGAGGCAGGCGCGGAAGCCGCATTCATTGAACCGGGGCCCGGCATGGGCGCGCCTTGTCCGGAAGGGTCGCTGCCGGTGATCAGCATTTCAAGAAAGCCGCCGCCGTAACGGCCATATGTGCTTTGCGCGGCGGGCATCATGGGTTGGGCCGTGGATTGATCTTGGTAAGGCGCGCTCTGATGCGGCCCGACACCTGGGATCACATAAGGATCGGCATTGGCCACGCAGGGTGCAACCGCAAGAGACAGTCCAAGACAAGAGGCAAAAGGAACTCGAAGGAACATGAAACGCTTCCACGCTTTTAACGCAACGTGGAAATCTTAGGCCGGTAACATTATCAGGCGCTTTCGAAACGCGGTTAAGACAAGGTTTTTGCACGCCAAATCTCATCGGCATATTCGCGGATCGTCCGGTCGGAGGAGAACCAGCCCATCCGCGCGATATTGAGTGTGGCCATGCGCCACCACAGATCAGGCTGATTCCAAAGTGCGTCGATCTTTCGCTGTGCCTCCCAATAGGCGTCGAAATCGGCGGCGACCATGAACGGATCATAGCCGAGCAGCGCCTCGATCAGAGGCTGGAACAGGTTCTTATCCTCCGGCGAAAAGAGCCCATAGGCGATCGCGGCGATCGCGCGCGTCAGACGCGGCGAAGCCTCGGCCGCCTGACGGCCTTGAAAGCCCTCGGCGCGCTTTTGAACAATCTCCTCCGCAGTCGCACCGAAAATGAAAATATTGTCAGCGCCAACATGTTCGCGGATTTCAACATTGGCGCCGTCGAGTGTGCCGATCGTCAAGGCGCCGTTCAAAGCAAGCTTCATATTGCCGGTGCCGGACGCCTCCATCCCCGCTGTTGAAATCTGCTCGGAGAGATCGGCCGCCGGAATGATGGCTTCGGCAATGCTCACATTGTAATTCGGCACGAAGACGATCTTCAGTTTATCGCCGATGAGCGGATCTTTATTCACGGCGTCGGCGACAGCGCAGGCGAGCTTGATAATGAGCTTCGCACGCCAATAGCTCGCCGCAGCCTTACCTGAGAAAATCTTCACGCGCGGTACGATCGCCGTGTCTGGCGCATCGCGGATTTCCAAAAAGAGCGCGATGGTTTCCAGAATATTGAGAAGCTGGCGCTTATATTCATGGATGCGTTTGATATGCACATCGAAAAGCGCTTGCGGATCGAGACTGATGTTCAAGCGCGAACTCGTGAAGTGAGACAGAGCCGCTTTGTTCGTTTGCCGCGTGGCGCGAAGTTTTGTGAGAAAACTCTTATCGTCCGCATAGGCTTCGAGCTTTCGCAGAGCCATTGGATTGCTTAAAATCTCCGGCGATAGTGTTTCGACCAGAAGCTTGGTCAGCGCCGGATTGGCTTCATGCAGCCAACGGCGGAATGTAATGCCATTGGTCTTATTCAGAATGCGGCCAGGGTAGGCTTCATCGAGATCGTGAAAGACCGTGCGCCGCATCAGATCCGTGTGCAAAGCTGACACGCCATTAATGCGCCGTGAGCCGACAAAGGCGAGATGGGCCATGCGGACGCGCCGCTCGCCTTTCTCCGCGATGAGCGACAAAGCTGCCAGCGACGTCGCCTTCAAAGAGTCGGGCAATGCTTTGAGATGAAAATCATTGATTAGGTAGATGATCTGCAGATGGCGCGGCAATAGCCGCTCTAACAAGGCGACGGGCCATGTCTCCAAGGCTTCAGGCAGAAGCGTATGGTTCGTGTAATTCAATGTTTGCGATGTGATGTGCCAAGCCGCGTCCCATGAAAGTTGGTGGACATCGAACAAGAGCCGCATGAGTTCTGCGGCCGCGAGCGCCGGATGCGTATCGTTCAGGTGAATGGCAGCCTTGTCAGGCAAGGTCAGAAGATCGCCATAGGTCCCGATATGCCGCCGCAGTAAATCTTGCAGCGAGGCTGATGTGAAGAAAAACTCTTGACGCAAGCGCAATTCCTCGCCCGCGGGATTATCGTCACTTGGATAAAGCACGCGCGAAATCGCCTCGGCCCGGTCGCGCGCAGCCATCGCACCGATAGGATCGCCCCGGTTGAAGGCTGCGAGATCGATCGGTTCAGGTGCAACGGCCGACCAGAGCCGCAATGTATTCGCGTGTTTGCCCGCCCAGCCAACAATTGGCGTATCATAGGCCATAGCCGTGACTGTCTCGCTGAAATGCCATATCCCGCGATAGGCCTTTTCCCCCGTTTCGATCGCTTCCGCCGTGCCGCCAAAGGGGATCGCATAGACCACGTCCGGCCGCTTGAATTCCCAAGGGTTACCAAAATCGAGCCAGCGCTCCGGCGCTTCCCTCTGCCATCCGTCTTGGATGATCTGTTTGAACAGTCCAAAATCATAGCGGATGCCATAGCCAAAGGCGGGCAGCGCGATGCTTGCCATGGAATCCATGAAACAGGCGGCGAGCCGGCCGAGCCCGCCATTACCTAGAGCCGCGTCCGGCTCAAGCTCGCGTAATGCGTCGAGATCGATGCCAAGGCCAGCAAGCGCTTCGCGAACTGAATCCGTCAGCCCGAGATTGCCCAGGCCATCGAACAGAAGCCGGCCAATCAGAAATTCTATTGAAAGATAATAGACATTTTTGCTGGCTGTCTCTTTGGTCCGCTGCTGGGCCTTGATCCAGCAATCGGCGATATGGTGGCGAACCGCGAGCGCGGTAGCAAAAAACCAATCGCGCGGGTCCGCGGTGGCGGCGCTCTTGCCAAGCGCATGAGCAAGCTTATCGAGAATAAGCTGGCGTAAGGCCTCCGCTTGAGGCGGGGCGGCATGGGAGCTCTCAGCGCTGGTTTCGCGTGTCTTTCGAATCGGTGTTACATCCAATCTGTCAAACCTCTTCATTCCTTGAGGAAGAACAAGCGAGACACATACAAACGCGCGTTTTAGCGTTCTTATGGGCCTGGTATCGATGGCCCATGATGTTAACTTGGACCTTCTTTAGATGGCCCCGTAAGCCAAGCTGGCAAGGCCGCCTCCATCTGAAAGCCAGTTGATCGAAATCAAACAATAAAGCGATTTTTGATAAAACTATGATGCAGTTGGCGGTTTAACCGGAAAATGTCATAGAATTTGTTTTCAAAGCCGCACTTCAAAGTCGAGCCGTATTTCCGCTATAATAGAAATACGATCATAACATGTTCCTTATTGAGCACTTGTGCGTATGGGGAAACAACGATAGCGAGCTTCTTCCATGAGGGTGGACTAAATCATATGAACCAAATTGGATCTCCTGACGCCGCTATTCTCAGTGCCTCGCCCCGGCTTTTTGAAAATGCGCTACTCGACAAATTTTCCCGCGTCCATTGGTCCATGCCGCTGTTTGTCTACACGCCTCTTATTGTTTTGCTTGGCTATCTGAGTGTCACGATTCTTTCTATGCCCGTCGCGGCGGGCGCGATCCTGCTCGGCTATGCGATTTGGACGTTGATCGAATATTTAGGCCACCGGTATCTGTTTCACTATCATTTTCCGGGGCGTTACGGCGAGCGTCTCCATTTTCTCATTCATGGCGTGCACCACGTTCATCCGAACGATCCGCTGCGGCTTGTGATGCCGCCGCTGCTCAGCGGTCCGATCATGGCGATCGCCTTTGTTGTGAGTATGTTTCTGTTCGGCTGGCCGTTGGCCTATCCGGTTTTGATGGGTTTTCTCATCGGCTATCTCGCCTATGACATGACGCATTTTTACCTGCATCACGCCGAACCGAAGACGCGTGTCGGGTTAGCCATGCGCCGGGCGCATATGCTGCATCATTTCCGTGATGATACACGCGGCTTCGGCGTCAGTGCGCCCTATTGGGATCACGTGTTCAATACGGCGCATAAAGCGCCCGCGCGCCACTGACAGCGGACGATAAGAAGAATATTTTGGTGCGGGCGGTCGGAATCGAACCGACACTCCTTGCGGAACCGGATTTTGAGTCCGGCGCGTCTACCAGTTCCACCACGCCCGCGTGAAGCTTGAGTTCACCTGCATTAGCCAGACCTCAACTTCGATCTTTCGTTTTCTGCCATGAACTTCCGCCTTAAGTCCAGCCTGGATCTCTTTTTTGCCACGGGAATTCGAGGGTGTGACTTTCTTCACAGATGAAGTCCCCCGCACGGGCTAGGGTTTTCCTGCTTGTTGCGGCAAGGCGCCGCGAGTCTTGATTGAAGAAAACGCGGGCCTGGCCCTTAAGAAGGAGACCCAATTCCGCGGCCATGCCGGTCCTGATGGCAATCATAGACAAGGCTTGCTGAATGCCGCTTTGAAACCTAACGCCAAAAGCCAGCCTCATGGCTGGCTTTTTAGTTTCTATAATATGGAAGCGGTCCTGGTGAGATCTTTCCTTGACTATGCTAAACTATGACGATGCTGTTCATTTCCGATCCAATCCTGAGCCGGTTTCGCGCAACGCTTGACCAAATATATGGCGAGCGGATTGAACGTGTCGTGCTGTTTGGATCTCGCGCGCGTGGAGATGCGCGTCCAGATTCGGACTACGACATAGCGGTGTTTCTTCGAGACCTCCACGGATTTGGTGTGGAGTCTGAGAGAATCGCTGAGATCGAAACGGATATACTTTTCGATACAGGGATTATCATTAACGCTCTGCCTTTGCAGGCTGGCTCATATATGGAGCGAACGGGGTTTATGCAGGAGCTGCGCCGCGACGGCTTCGATCTGTGACGCCGGAGGCTGGGGATTATCTCGACAAAGCGCGCGGTGATCTGGATGATGCTCGAAAGATCATGAGCATTCACCTTGCCAAGGTCGCAGCGCGCTCAGCCTATTATGCAGCTTTCCATGCAGCGGAAGCCCTCATTATTGAGCGCACGGGTAAAGTCGCAAAAACTCATTCCGGCGTCCGTGCGGAATTTGCGTGTCTATTGAAAAACACAATGGCTTTTGACAGAGCTCTGCTCACCTTTTTGGCCCAATCTTACAAATACAAAGAGATCGGTGACTATGGGGTGGGGCACGGTGTAATGGTGACCGAAGCCGAAGCCGCTGAGGCGATCAACAAAGCTACTGAATTCATCGAGCGCATTGCAGATCTGCTGACGCCCTAAAGCGTCCAAGAGATAACCCGCAGAAAATTGCCCGCATCGTTTCACATTGATGATTTTAGAATCATGCAATCCAAAATCATCGTGATCTAGGTCAGGGTCAGCGCCACTCTCGGATATCGACGAAATGACCGGCAATCGCCGCGGCCGCCGCCATGGCTGGCGAGACGAGATGGGTGCGGCCTTTATAGCCTTGCCGGCCTTCGAAATTACGGTTCGAAGTGGAGGCGCAGCGCTCACCCGGCGCTAAGCGGTCGGGGTTCATGGCAAGGCACATCGAGCATCCCGGCTCACGCCATTCGAAGCCCGCATCCTTGAAGATTTTGTCGAGCCCTTCTTCTTCGGCCTGCTGTTTCACGAGGCCGGAGCCTGGCACGACCATAGCATTGACCTTGGCTGAAATCTGTTTGCCTGCGATCACCTTCGCGGCGGCGCGCAAATCTTCGATACGGCCATTGGTGCAAGAGCCGATGAAGACGCGGTCGATCATAAGATCAGTGATCTTCTCGCCGCCCTTAAGGCCCATATAGTCGAGAGCGCGGCTGATTTTCGCTTTTTGGGTGTCGCTCTTGGCGTCTTCGGTGCGGGGCACAAGGCCGTTGATCGCCGCGACATCCTCGGGGCTCGTGCCCCAGGTTACGATTGGCGGCAGATTCGCGGCATCGATACGGATTTCCTTATCGAAGACAGCGCCCTCATCCGATTGCAATGTCTTCCAATAGTTCACGGCCTGGGTCCAGGCATCGCCTTTGGGCGCGCGCGGACGGCCTTCGAGATAGGCGAAAGTTTTTTCATCCGGCGCGATGAGACCAGCCCGTGCGCCGCCTTCGATCGTCATATTGCAGACGGTCATGCGGCCTTCCATCGAAAGCGCGCGGATCGCCTCGCCCGCATATTCGATGACATGGCCTGTGCCGCCCGCCGTGCCGATTTCGCCGATGATGGCAAGCACGATGTCTTTCGCCGAAACGCCATCGTTCAATTGGCCATCGACGATGACACGCATATTCTTCGCTTTGGATTGGATCAGCGTTTGCGTGGCCAGCACATGCTCGACCTCGGACGTGCCGATGCCATGGGCGAGCGCGCC
>Ga0116230_10005645_pt1 | contig 12274 bp, 14 predicted proteins | sample S1TSphfallax_3_FD_88678 | JGI IMG/M metagenome (GOLD analysis project Ga0116230, IMG submission 88678) | Host-associated microbial communities from peat moss isolated from Minnesota, USA - S1T2_Fd - Sphagnum fallax MG | ecosystem: Host-associated > Plants > Peat moss > Unclassified | place...
TAACTACTGATCACTTCCCACTAGCTAGTGTTTTGGTGGGTGCTTTTGGTGGGTGCTTGGTGTGGGGCAATGTGGAGGAGGGTGTTCCCAAAATACATCTCCCTTTAGGTGGAGCTGAGGGGGGGCTTATTTTTGGGAGCTCCTTGTGCCAATGGTGTTACCCAGCATAAAGTATTATAGCACAAAAAATAAATAAATAAATAAATAAATCAAATCAAATTTTCCTCATGATACACAATGAGTATTTGGTGGGTAACCCATAAGGTATCACTAGAAAAAGTTTTCAAAAAAAGGAGAAACAATGCCGGGCATTTCAAAAATTGAAATGGGCATCTCATTTTTTTTGAAATGCCCCCACAAATTTGCATGCTTTGTAACATGACCTGCAAATACGTAGTTAAAAAATTTCTGCCTGGTGTGTTGCGTTTTAGACTAGTCCATTTTTGTCAAGCCTTGCCATCCATCTACCATCCAGCTTGGTTGAGGGAAATTTTTTTCCCCCTCCCCTCCACTTTCACCCAATGTAGTCTCCATGTGTTAACCATTTGCAACCACTTGGTGTGGTTGTGAGCATCATTACACCATGACCCATTGTTGTTCCCTTAGTATCACAATTCACTGTGATGTGTTGGCGGGTTTAACATCAATTTCCATGTGGCCCACCCAACTGCTAGTTTTTTTTAAACACCCACTAATGGATGAACCAGCAAAAATCTAATGAGAAAGTGTTCACATGTTATTTCAATTTTTTCCCACCACATCTCCATGGACTGAAACTGACCCTTTTACTTCTAATTTCTTTCAACACTTGGTAACCTAAGAAAAGGCCATTACTAGGAGCCCATTTGAATTAACAAATGTTGGGCTCTACCCAAATCTGGTGAGTTGGGGGGACCACCAACCAGCCCACCCCATCATACCTGCCAGAAAGTAGTTGGTGGGTGAGGCTACTACAGAAATGGGAACCCCACCCAGCCTCTATTTTCCAGAAAATAATGGGTGGGTGGGCCAGATGGAAACTAAGCCTTAGCACACTAGACTTGGTGGATTGGTGGAAGTAGATGTCAACTTGCCAATTTGGCTAAAATCCAAAGTTAACTTGGTAATTAAGCTGAGAAAAATTTATTCCGTAAAGATGCCAGATTCACAAACATGGGTTGTTTGTGTAAGTTAGTCTTAAAACTTTACACATTTTTTTTAATTCATATTTACTCAACGTTGATTTTAAGAAAACATGTGATGTATTCGGATAATTATAAGCATTTTTCATAACAAATTGCAAAAAAAATCATTTATAAAATTATTTTGAGGAAAGCAAAGCCATTGACTTATTGTATCTTGTTCGAACCCATGGTTCAAGTTGAAAACATTCTGAAAGACGAACTTGTAGTTTGTTTGACAAAAATGGATAAGGAAAGTAAGTTAAATTTACCTATGGTGTCATTTTAGTTTTACACCCTTCTACTAGTAAGATCGTGTGAAACGGCCTTTCATGAACAATAGTTATTGTACAACATTCATGTTGGCCACCTTCCTATTCTACCACAACTCTATTTGACTATATTGCATATGAACACTCCTCCATCACAACACATAAAAAGTATTCAAACTGTGACAACAAAAATAACAAGATTGTAAAGCCATCTACAATAAAGATAATCCTTTGGAATGAGGCAAGACCAGTGGTAGCTGACCAAAATTAGGCATGGTTTACTCAACTAGGATTGGAAAACTAAAACTTTTGGGACCATTGTTGCATGTGAAAAAACAAGGAAGATAAGGGACAGTTGTTCTACAACAAAAGAAAAAATAAAAAAATAAAAATCAATTATCCAATGGAATAAAAAAAAGAATCAAACTTTTAATGAGATTTTTTGTACATGAGAGAAGGCAAGAATAATTATGAACCATATTTTTTTAAATTATTCATACACAAAGAAGAAGGTATATCTTCCTCCATTAAAAAAATAATTTTCTTGCCAAGAAATTTATATAGATTGTCATTGTCATATGCTTTGATACTTGCAACCATAAAAATGTGAATCACCCAATACTATGGATATATAGTTTATTGAAATCCCATTTGCCACCCAAAAAAGTGAGCATAGATACAAGGAATGGGGGGGCGGGGCTGGGGTCAGTTGGATGGGACACCAACCAAAATAGTGGGGAATCCATTAAAATAATGGGTGGGTGTGTCAAAGTTTTGCGTTCAACTATGTCACCTTCAAATTGATTCCCAATTTAAAGCAAAATTAAAATCTTACATGTGTGCAAAGTCTTTGGATAGAAACAATAAAATCTAGCACAAAGTATTTAACCAACACATTTTTAATGTGTCTATCCAAATATATGTTCAAAATTATTAAATAAAAAGAAATAGTTGATTGTCACTCGTAGTGTGCAAAGGTGGTCATGACAGGTCAGGATGTGACTAAGAATGCTATTGTGGTCTTGATGTTACTGCCAAAGTGTGGTTCAACTTCAATGAGAGTTTGAACTGTAAGACTAAAAAATTACCACATGGACATTTCTCAAAAATGTCCAAATCCATTACTTGGATTTGAGAATTGCTATCAAACCATAGCTAGAGAAGTTCAACGTTAATCTAGACCTTTTGACAATTGCAACGGTAGAATCTTTGTTCAAAGAATACAAGGATGTCTTCACATGGTCCATGGAATCTCAAAGGAATACCTCCCCACATTGTTCAACATTGAATAAAACTAGATATAACGATATCGCCTTCTCATCAAAATTGGTATCGAATGAATCCCAATTATGTAGTTGTGGTGAAACAAGATCTGAACAGGCTTTTAATTACAGGTCTCATTGCTCTGATAAAAAAAACAACTTGGCTTTCACCCATTGTGGTGGTCCCCAAGAAAAATGGTAAGCTACACATTTACATCAATTTTAGGAGACTAAATGCAACCATGAAAAAGATTCATAACTTCTATAGTTTACAAAAGAGGTCTTAGATATGGTAACTAAGCATGAATTCTACTCATTTTTGGACGAATTTTCTAGTTATCATCAAATCATGATAGCACCAGAGGATCGATACAAAATAGCTTTCATCACCGAATGGGGTGCGTTCATATGGTTAATCATGCCCTTTAAATTGAAGAACACACCACCAACCTACCAATGAACTGTAAGTTTGGTTTTCCAAGAATATTTTAGTGTGTTCATGAAAATGTTTTTAGATGATTTCAATGTCTTCAATAATTTCAAAACACGTCTGGCTAAACTTTAATTGTGTTTTGACAAATGTCGATAATTTAGTATTAGCTTCAACTCGGAAAAATGTATGTTTTTGGTGTTTTTCGGTGTCATATTTGATTACATTATGTTTGATGAAAAGAAACTATCAGATCCTAAGAAAATTGTAACCATGGTTGAAATGCCAAAACCAAAAACCCCCAAGGACATTCAAGTTTTTAATGGCATGGCTTAATTATATTGTTGTTTCATTCGGAAATTCGTTTTCATCATGGCCTCAATTACAAAATTGCTACAAAAAATCGAAGTTTTCCAGTGGATTCCTAATTGTCAACAAGTGAGGGAGGTAATCAAACAACGGTATGTGGATGCATTAATCCTAATTGCACCAAGGTGGGATCTAGAATTTCATGTCCACATCAACACATCTAATTTAGCAATTAGCATTATGTTGGCTCAAAACCCAACTAGAAAATGTAACCAACTGATTGTGTACGCATCTCAATTGTTGAACAATGCAAAGAAAAACTACACCACAATGAAAAAAGAAGCTCTAGCAATGGTGTACACTCTTCACAAATATTGCCACTATTTACTTAGCAACAAGTTTGTATTCTATGTTAGACCATATGGCCTTCCTTTACTTGGTCAAGAAACCCCAAGTTTCTGGTCGGATAGCTCAATGGCTTTTGTTGTTTATCAAATATGATATTTTAGTGGTATATAAACTTGAAAAATCACATTCAGTTCTAAATATCCCATTTACCAACATTTGATGAGCCAAGTGGAATCCCATATCAAGTTGTCAATGCTCCATTGTTCCTACTCCAATTAGCGTTGTTGCAAAAAATTCACAGTTACTTGTAAACAAAAAATTTTCCAGTTTCATACACTTCAAACAGAAACAAAAATTAACCTTAAATGCCTTACTTTACATGTTACAACAAGGCAAATTGTACAAATAGGGCTAGGACTAAATATTTTGACATTACTTACACCAAGAAAAAATTCTAATTATCCTTTGAAAAATGCACAAACGGGTAGGTGGATCTCATTTTTCGATAAATATCACAATTCAAAAAAAATTGGTTATTTAATACTGGTGGTCGACACTTCACAAAGATGTTATGGACCATTGTAGATCTTGTGATAATTGCCAATGGGTGGGCAATTTGGTCCACACCAATTTGGCTAAATTGATCACAATGTTTCCTACCGAACTTTTCACAAAATGGGGCATTGATTACATAGGCCCCAAGGCCCCATTAAATTGACATGATGTTACATAAGCAACCACTATGTTTTGGTGGCAAATGATTATGTTACCAAGTGGGTGGAGGTGAAAACATTGTAAACCACACAACAACGATCACAACACGATTCTTTTATGAATTTATCTTGACGCAATTCAATTGCCCACCCATGCTAGTTAATGATCAAGGAGTGCACTTTATCAATGATGCCATCCAAATCTTGATTACACACTTCTTATTTAATCATACAAATTCCACTACCTATTACCCACAAAGGAATGTTTAGGCCAAATCAATGAACGAAGTCATTGGCCTACTATTAACCAAACTAGTGAATGAAAAGCGTAATGATTAAAATGAACATCTACACACAATTTTATTTCATTACCGAACAACATTTAAGGTCACCATTAGGCAAACCCTTTTCCAACTCGTATATGGGCTTCACCCATTAATGCCCACAAAATATTTCCTTCAAAAAATAATCCACTGGATCACACTCTGATATGTGTTCTATCTAGCTGAATAACTAATTTAGAAAAGCTAGAGGAATCCCACCAGGTTGCTATTGAAACAACAACGAAATGACAATCCAACCTAACAGAATGGGCGCACCAACACTACAAATAGAAATCATTTGCCCTTGGTGACCATGTCTTATGGTTTTCGAAGTCTAGAAAAATGCACCATGGAAAATTCAAACAATTATGGTTCAAGTCATACCAAATCTAGTATTGTCTCCCCAACAACATTGTTTTGTTGGTCGTGATAAACAAATTCAATCCACACCCCATCCTTGTAAATGTAAACAAGTTCAAGCCTTACCAACTCTTTTCAGTTTCCCGAGGATGGGAAATAGGGTTATAAGGGGGGAGAGATCCTGATGAATAATTAGAATGGAACAAGGACAACTGGCCGGATGTGGAAAATGACACACAATTGGATGCATAACGTCATGCATAATAGTTTTTCGACAATGAACTAAAAGCGAACAATCATCTAGTTATAATTCCATTAAAATAATTCTTCGACAATGAACCAAAATTTAATGAAGTTCAAGTTATTTCAAAAATGAGTCATACAAATATGGCTTCATTGAAAAAAAAATTCAGCCCAAAATCGGAAAGGAATGAATATCTAGTTATTCCAAAAATGAATATTATAAATCTAGTTACATCCTTCATGTACCTAGAATTGGAAGTGACAAATCCTTCACCTGAAAAAAGATGTGAACAAATCGTAAATGAGATGGAGAATTGGGGAAACATGGTGGGGGAAAAATTAGGTTAGGTGCTATGTGGTACAAGTGGTGTACTTGGAAATGTTGGAAAAAACCATGTGAAAACTAGGAATTGGAAAATAAAAATTACACATTGGAGCCTGTACACCAAAGTTGATGAATCGGACACCACTGGATTCAATAAAATGGGTGTCAATAACAAAGAAATGGTTACCAATAATCGTGATCAAAAACTAGTTTTGAAGATCCAAGGTTGAAAAACCAATTACGAAAATGGCATTAATAAAAATTAATTTATAAAATGGTGTAACCCAAAAATGATTACAAAAGAAGGGTTATCAAAAGTCGTTACAAAAAATATATATACCAAGAACAACCACTACATGTTCTCATCAATATTGTCAAGTGTTCAATTCCTTTTTTACTGTGCCCCTTGTCGTATTCATTGCCTTTTGTATTTGGTCCAATGTTGCTTTGATTTTTTATTATCATGAAAGGAAACGTGGGTAAGGAAAAAACAAAAAAAGATGTTGAAGGGCCAATCATCAAGAGAAGCAGACCCAAATTTCAAGCAAAAGGTAACCCTGGACAAGGCAAACCAATGAGAGAAATATGTAATGTCCATTTTTGATATAAAGGTCATTTTTACCAAAATGGATAAATTGCAGAAGTGGATAACTAGTAGGGATGTGGCTTGGGCAAAGCAGATAGGAGTAGGGGGCCTTCGAAGTCTTAAGCTCATGCCAATTCGCCTTCTAGTGAAAGAGTTTATCCAAGGTATTGTTTAGTCCAATACGGGCATGATAGGATTAGTAGTATAAAGGGTTCTAGTGCTACTCACCGAGGATATAGTGGCAAAAATGTTTGTACTGCCACAGGTTAAACATTTGAAACTAGCATCAAAGCAAAAGGAGCCAAACTTCCAAAAGATAGCTCCATCGGAAGTTTTGGTGGATAGGGAAGGATGGAAAGTGTCCATGTTCAAGGCCATGTATGTTGCTAGAATGCTCGCTTTGATCCAAGGCATTTAGTTGAAAGGAAGGCGCCTCATTTACGTGGCAGAAAAACTCATGATCATGGTAGCATTCGTCAAAACCAAAATGCAAATTAACAAGGTTAACGTCATCTTCAACAACCTTCATAGTAGGTTACGGGACTCGAGTGGCCCCCACAAAACCAACACCATTAGAGATGCAAAGTTTGGACAAGCACAAATCTTGGACAATGTGCTTTAGAAATGGTTTCTGGTGGACCCAAGCTTTTAACTATTAGAATTAGTGGAGGAGGATGAATCGAAAGAAAATTCACTAGGTGAGGCTAAAAGGAGGAATTTGCCACTAAACCTAGGCATGCAATCACAAGGCACACTCCAGATATGGAAGAAAGTCCAAATCCATAACATCTAGTGGGTGCAACAAGTCACCCACAAGAAGACAAACCAAAGCTGAAAACCATCATGCTGGCGTTGAGTTGGACCTTGGGCTAGTTGAAGCCATGCCTTCCATCTTCGCCACCGAACAAGCACATGTCAATGGATCGAACATCAAAACCAACACCAAGTCTCTGAAAAAGGACCCAAACTGAAAATCCTTTTGGAGATAGAGATTCAAAACCTACACTAAATATCTTATGTCCAAAGGAGACCCTTTGACACAGCAAAAGACAAAAGCCTCACTGTTGCAACATTTGCATGATAAACTCTCCTCCGGAACAATTTCGGTGAATACTTTGCTAAATGTCGAAACTCCACTAAAGTTTAATTTTAGCGCTAATATTGTAATCGGAAGTTTATCACATCGACCATGGGTGGACATTTTTCAATTTCAGCTGGTGTTTTTTGAGACACCACATGTAACTAAACCTTGGAATTCAGTAGTTCCAATAGTCCATGCCTCCCTCAACAGCTTGGAATCTTACCTTTTCATGTCCAATTGATACATTTTATTGATGACAAACATCAACACAAAATCTAAAGTCTTCTATGAACTAACTTAAGGTAACCAATGAAAAGGATTCTAAAAACATATAGGAATTGGAACAATGGTTTCATGAAGTTGACATGATGTGTTTGTAGTTGAACAAATTAAAGACCAAGAACAAGGACTATCGAGAGGTAATTCCAAGGCTAGAGGAATGCATGCAAGCAATTAACGTTGCTCTCGACACATTACAAAAGGATTGGAATCAACTAAAGGTTCAATACCGAAAGGAGTCAAAGGAGCGAAAGAGGTTAGAAGAAACGTTGGACAAGGTAGATAGAAACCTTGAGTCCATTAAGGGCCAACTAGTTCACATCGAAATCGCCAAGCTTGGGTTATATAAACAAATTCAAGGGTTGGAACAGGAATTTAGGGAAGTAACCGGAAAAAAGGAGGAGTTACAAATGGAAGTGGAGGAATTGCAAGCCGACCCTCCTTTGAATAGTGCCAACCTTGAAGCCCTTGTGGAGGGAATGCGAATGCTGACACACAAGGTCGAAAGGGCAAACTTCTATTAACATCTCTTGGTGGAGTTTGAAACGTTACAAATGGAATATGCTTTTGCAAAAGCAAAGTTGCTAATGCATTATCGAGGTCAAAAGAGCAAAGCTGAGTTATGGGAATTGTTCAAAGGCCAAATGGTCGAGATGTTGGAAGAAACTTTCGCAAGTTGCTAAAAGATGAAGAGCTCTATATCCTTTAAATAAAACACTATTGGAAATCAATGCCAAATCTAGTAATGCTAAACTTTCAACCAATAGTTGGGGCATTGCCAATTGGATCCACCTCTACCACACAAGCAAATAAAGCCCAAGAGGTAGAAGAAGAAATGGAAATTGAGTTGCAAGAAGCTACAAGTGAAGTTGGGACAAAAGTTAAGGAAACATCAAGCAATCGACCTCTTTCGAAAAGATAAACAAATTTCGATACAAAGGAAAAAGCTAAAAAAGTTTAAAAGGTTTTGGAGAGGGTCAATGACTCACCCCCAGGGTTGCAACCAAAAGGCATGCCTAGTAGAACAATTGACCCAATTATTGAACTTCCCCGTGACCCAATAAAATAGGTAACCGAATTGAGCATTTGTTTCGATAGATAATTGTAAATTATAGTTTTAGGAAGTAAGAACATTTTGTTACTTTGTGATTATGAAGATGTAATCCCACTTTGAAGGGAGGATAATGTTGAAGTGAGAAAGATTTTTGTAATGAAAACCAGTTTTCTAACCAAATCTTGTAGAAACTTATTTGAGGCAATGTAACTAAAACCGGTTTTTACGTAATCGAAACTAGATTTGTCTTACCGATTTTGGATTTAGAGGTGGTTATCTTTAGCACCAAAAATCTATAAATGATCAATTGAACTGGTAATTAGGATTTTTTTAATAAGGTTTGGAAGGTATATATCTAAGGGGGATTTTTTTGTTTTTTTTTTCTTAAAACAATAGACTATACAAAGTTGTTTCAAGTAATTTGTGGAGAAAGTTCAAACCTTTGAGCTTTTTACCTTCTTTTTGAAGTAATCAATGTTTTTTGCCAAATTAGTATTTCTCCCCCAAGTTTTATGTTTTCAAGTATGTCCTTTCAATGTGTGTGTTTTTCCATGGTTATATTATTATTGTCACATGAATTTTATGTTTAATTTTTTATATCTAAGGTGGCTATAGGTGTCTTCCCCCACTTCAAATGCAGTATGGTAATTCCCCTACCAAAAAATGAAATACTCTAATAATCTATTTGTCGTACTAGTAACTAAGTTTTGGTGGTTTTAAAGATCACCCCCCTTGGACATGTATTTATTAAATTATAATTTCATTTACAAACTTGGTTATTTATCGAATGGCCTTAACAACCTAAGTAATTATATTAAGTTATTACGGCCTTAATACATAAATGCCAGTAAAACAACGTTTTCCTAAAGATCATCAAACAAGGCTATAACAAATAAATGTTAACAAATAAATACAATATAATAGTTGGATACACATACCTCCAAGTATGGTAGTTGGAACATATTATTTAATCATTTGATCCCATTTTTGTGAATAGGATCATGTTTTGCCCCAATTCGATTTCTAGGTCCTTGTACCCACAATTTTCATTCTTTTGCCCATTTGACAATGTCTAATGTAGATACTTGTGTAGGTGGACCCCTCATTTCAATTTCCCCATTAAAAACATGTTTGTTGCATTGATATGGATGACTTCTAGGTAAGTAATGGCAACTACCACAGAATATCATTTTCTTTAGTTTCTTGGAAGAATGAGAATATGTGGCTAAGCCACAAGGTGGGCACTTGACATGCCCTTTCATCACACAACTTGCAAACAATCCGTACATTAGAAAATCATGCACACCCCAAATGCACGTTGTTTGTAAGTTGAAGCTTTCCTTTGAAGATACATTAAATGTTTGGACTCCAATCCACAATAGTTGTAACTCTTCAATCAATGGAAATAAATACACATGCACCTTTCCAAATGTTAGAGCTTCTTTCCTAGGAATGTTTAAAGTTACCATTAAAAAGTATCACTTAGTGACCAACCACGGAAGCAAATTGTAATTGAAAAGTATCACTAGCCAAGTAGAATGGCAAGAACTTAAGTTACAAAACATGGGTTCACCCCATCAAGTGCCACCCCACCTTAATGGAGTGTGCATTAGTGGCAAAAGATGGCCATTTATCATTAATGTATTTCCAAGCAAGGGTATCCACCACATTTCATACAAGGCCATCTATACTTGTTCCATCTGTATGTAAGGTTAATCATTTTGCCAATGATTTGCACCTATACATGTTTAGTAACCTTGGAATCAATTGGAAGTGTCAAAGGACCTTATGTCAAATAGACTTTGACCCATCCACAAACCCATTAGTGCCACATTTTGGACACATCTACAAACACCTTAAGGTGCCATGAAAAAACACACATCCATTCGCACAAGCATGGATTGAATCATAACTCAAACCCAAACTTTTAATCAATTTAAAAGCCTCATAAGATGTAACTAACATTTTATTCTCCTTTGGCAACAATTTTTTTCGTAACAATGAGAAAAGCTCATCCATGAAGACATTATTGATTGAATGCATAGTTTTCATATTCAAGAATAGTAATATGGCTGACAACATAGATGTGGAAGATCCTTGAATTGATGGTGTTGAAGCCTTTGAAATAAGGCCTTCCATTAATACTTCTAAATGTCTTGGGTTCTCTGGAATAATAATGTCAATTTTGACTCCCTCTAAATTTTGACCTTCGAGTGGGACTTGTTTTTCATGCACTTGTTGCATCCCATCATAGCTTACAAAAGCTTCATTCACAAGTCTATAGATTTGAACTTCTGAGTCAAATGTATGTTTACCAACAACATGTTCATTTGTTGTACCCCCATTCGCACCATTTAAATTGTTGTGCTTTGATTCATCCCCTTCAAATATTGGTACCTATTGAGTTGCACAACAAATCAAACCACATTAATATCATACATAAATCCTTATAACCATTGCTTATTCATGATTATTAAACATGATCAATTAGTTAAAACAAATTGGAGTTCAAATTAATGTGAACAACCAACAATTTCAAATGCCTATCAACCACCACATGTAGGTCTAAAGAAAAATTACATACCACCATTGGCATAGTAAAATATGGATCTTGTCCATATTTCCAAAGATGTTTCTTAATAATGTTACATAATCACCTTTTTGCACCATCACAAGATTTACAAGGGTAATCATAGCTTATCAACCCTTGTCAAGTTGCTTCAAGTTCATTAGCTTCAAACAAAGTTTGGGGATCAAAAGTTGGAAGCAATTTCGGTTGTTGCTGCAAGCCCTTTCAAAGAAAACCACAAATTAAACTTGTAAAATCAACAAAATAAGTTTGCAAAGATTATATTGCTACAAAGTTCTAAACTATACACAAATATGTGTTGAATCTTTGTTGTTACTTCAATTTTTTGGGTAAACATAGGTCCATTCTTTAAAGCAAATGATTTCACTTCTTATAATATAGGTGAATAAGATTGGTATCTACCCTTTCTATTTGCTTTGCAAAATCAAAAATATATAACAATGATTAATATATAATCCAAAGCTGGAAACACATATTGGATTTGTGTCATGACCATCCGTCATCTAAAAAATAAAATATCACAATGAAAGGAAATCAAGTTTGAGAAAAATTAGTTGATAACTCACTTTGAAATGTTGGATGTATTATATGATTTGATGAATTTGAATAAGTTATATGCATGTCATTCCACCATGAGTAATTTGATAATTAATCACATTGGACATGCCATTTAGTCAAATGGACTAGTTATAATTAACCTGCCATATCATCATAAGCTATCAGGCAATTAATCACAATGCACCTACCATATCATCATACTTAGCCACAAAAATAGGCAAAAGTACTTGATCTAATGCCACATCATCACATTTAATCACATAGTCAATCACAATGGACATGCCAAATCATCATAGTTAGTCAAAGCATTAGTGACAATGGACATGCCATGTCATCACAATTAATCAAAGCATTATGACATGGATATGCCATGTCATCACA
>Ga0116230_10005648_pt1 | contig 12271 bp, 6 predicted proteins | sample S1TSphfallax_3_FD_88678 | JGI IMG/M metagenome (GOLD analysis project Ga0116230, IMG submission 88678) | Host-associated microbial communities from peat moss isolated from Minnesota, USA - S1T2_Fd - Sphagnum fallax MG | ecosystem: Host-associated > Plants > Peat moss > Unclassified | place: USA...
AATCTGGTTGTCCTCTGGAGATTGGGTTTGTGACCCAGGGTCAATGGATTTGTCCAATAGGTAGTAGTAGTTGGAACTTTACCCACCCACCCACCACTTTGCTTCATCCCTTTAAGGATATATCAACCCTAAACCCTTTAAAACCCTCGCAAGTGCCTTGTGAATATTGCAAACATAAGAGAGTATGCAAGTAACTTTAAGGGAGGAGAGAATAGGGTTTGAAAATTTGGCATAAGTAACCAGCCTTGATCCATCAAGGAGTCCACTACTTAGATATCAAAATGTTGAGTTGCAGAATTTTTGAAGCTTGGGAATAAATTTTTTAAAAAACTTGCCAAAAAATAAGAAAAATAAGAAAGGCTCTCCAAAGCAATGTAGATAAGGAGTTTACATTGATGGATGAATGGTGGATGAATGGAATTGCACCAATTTGAACAATGGAATCGTGGGAATGGCATGAAGAGTTTGTGGAAATTATAAATGTTTGAAGCTCCCTCATTCCCAAGTTTTACAACTAAAAATAGGTTAGAGTAGACCTCACATTATTCTAAATCACAATGGATTTTATCAAACTTTGGAGTTCATAAAAAAAATGGGTTCAAAATATGGCTACTACTTTTGGAAATAAAATGTCGTGGCATCTCGAAACATGTGGGAACTACAACTCCATGATAGTTGATGCAAAACTATTTTGCAAAGTTTTTTTTTTTTTTCTAAAAATTATTCGAGTGAGTATGAAGTATTGAATTATATCAACTTTCTTCCAACACATGATGATGTGTAGCAGCAGGCCAAACATGATCAATTCAACACATTGTTTTGAACTGTGTGAGATCCTAGAAGACATGCTTTGGTTCTAAGAATCAATGAGAGTCAAGACTTTACAAACAAGTTATACTACTACCCACATAATTTAACACTTTCTCCCATTTTGCATCATGTGAGTTCATTATTTTAGGACTAGGTGAATTGCACAACTTCCAAAACAATTGATTTCTTTTTCAACTAATTTTTTTCTATTTTTTGAAAAAATATTTTTTAAGAAACCCTGCTTCCAATATATGCCTTATATGAAATTCAAGATTAAGAAGGGGAAAAAGAGAGAGAGAGAGAGAGAGAGAATATTGGTTTTTTCAAATGGCAATTTTTCTTTCAAAATGGTGATTTTTTTTGTACAAAGGCCCACCCAAAATACCTAGGTCAAGCCAAACCAAACTAACTAACTATAGTGGTTGTGCATGTCACAACTGGTTCATTCATGATCACTTCTCCTTTCAATGATTCTTCCCAATGGGCTCTTGGGGGGTAAGGGGGGAAGAAGATCCAAAGTGGAAAATGCCAATAAAAGTGGGAAACTTACTAGAACAACAACCACACCACCACAAACCTTTTTTATCTTGACATTTTTTGGGATTTTTTTTAAATTTTTTTTTAAATTTAAAAAATCCATTCCATAAAACCCCAAGCCAAACAACCCACCTTGCTTTCATGGTTTTTTCCAAATACAAAATAATTGTGAAAAACCAAATAGGTAATGAGGGACCAGGGTCCAAGGATGGCCATGGATTTTGGGGTCTAATCTAGCTAGATCATTGTGATACCATGTCTGCATGTCAAGGTAATTATTTATCGCGGTAGGTCCCCCGCACCTAAGTAAAGGAGAAACTTTACTAGAAAAACCCCCATAACACCTCCCAACCCCACACCCACCCCACCTTTTCCGCCCGCCCCCATGCTTGATGGAGCAAATGGAAACATGACAAAGCGTGCTTTTATTTTGGAGATGGAAGCAATTTAGGTTTCTACTTTGAGGAGTGCCCCATGTTCCAAAAGTATTTGTGATCGACCAATCAAAAAGGCTCTTTCTAAGGAAATTTACGATGGTCAATTTAAATATTGAAAAAAAAATTTAAGAACCAAACCCAAAACTCACTCGCTTGAGAACACTCCTTAGCTTTTAGTTTGGTTAGTTGGAATTGTTTAAAAGTGTGTGCATGGTGTGGGTGTAGCATGTTGTTCTTGTGCATAAGGTTTATTTGGAGCTTTACAGTGGCTAAAGACAATATTTGTGTTTATTGAAAGCATGGATGGAATTAATGAAGAGACCCCTAATGTGAAGACAACCCTTTCTTGTAACTTGTCAAATGTTGATAGTGTAGACCAACAATGTGCAAAATGACTTATCACAAATTGATGATGTGCATCTTCAAGTTATAATATTTCAAGTTGTACAATGGAGAACCCACACAACAAGACCTTTCTTTGCTTTAAATGACAATTTACATTTTGACCTTATCAAGCCTCAAATGCAATATTTTGGCATTGATGTTGGATCCATGTTGCAAATCTTGTGAGTGGAGAATCTTAATTAAATTATCACGATAATAAAAATTCGATCAAATGATTTGCTTTTAAAATTGCACAAAACTAACAAACTTCAAGGATTGTATTAAAGTTTTTTTTAATCAAAGAAAATTATGAGTGATTGAAGAATATGAATATTTTGAAAAATTGAAACTGGATAAAGATTAAATAAGTCACCTTCACCAAACTACTTTTTTTCCTTTCCAAATAGCCCTCCTTTAAAATGATTATAATTATTATTTTTATCCAAGTTGATGTTACAAGGTTGATTGTAGTTTATTATTATTATATGGAGTTCTAACAATGCAAATTGTTGATCAAGATGTAGCAAGCTTTTGTTTGTTTGTGCTTCTAAATGTTTTCATTGATGATCAAGCTTCAACAACCTTTTAGGTGTGTGGGGAATTTCTATGGATATTTAATTTTACAAACAATTTATGTATCAATGGGTAGAATTCTTTATAGAACTAAGGTTCAATTCCCTCGCAAGCTACTTAATTTCCAATGTTTGCATTTCGAATGTCTTTATTTTTACACAACTAGCATGTGAAATTTGTTATACACAACTTATATGCATATTTAGAATTTAATTTGAATTTGGAAACCTAAAAATACATAAATGGCAATGAATGAATTTTTTCCATGGATGCATAATTATTTTACAAGGAAAATTTTGAAATATCTATATGCATTTTGTTTTTTGTTTTTTTTAAATGCCTTATTCACATATTTCATACCCTCTTGACTAGTCTAATACATTATAATTGGCCAACATTATAAATTACCTCGTGTTGTGATAACCTTTCAATTTGATTGGAAAAACATGTTAAACACCATTATTCCATCACAACTTGCAAAGTATTGGGTTCATAGTTCATACCTTGGTTACTTGGATTCATAGAGACTTAATCCAAAATGTTTTATGTGGTTGGTGGGCACCTTATTTATCATAACTTTTTAATAAGCATTTCGAAAAACAAGGAGTGGGTGTTTTGTTTTTTGAAATGTTCACCTTCCTTTTCCTATGCATGGGAAATAAATAAATTTGAAACATTCTAATAAATCCTTCAGCAATAGGCTTTACCAAATTTGGGCCTATATTCAAGTTTGCCTTGCATGGGTCCATATTTTGGTACCTTGCAAATAAACAATCCCAATTTTAAAACACCTTTTATTCATATTATTGGGTGTTTTGAATTGGAAATGGTCAAATTGTGGGTATTTTTCACATTCAACGTTTTTGGCAACTTAAAACATGGGTGTTCAACCTCATAACATTAACATCTCCCATAGTTCAAAATTTTGAAACCCAAATCAAAGCAAGTCCATCCAAAACCACACAAAGTGTGGGATTAAATTTATTTTGCACTTGTGATCTAGCTAGCCCATCTCATTCTAAAAAGATCCAAACTACCATCATAAAGCTTGAAAGGTGTGCCTCTACACCTTAATTATAATATTTGATTTTGTATATATATATATATATATATATATATAAATTTTTAAAACTCACCTAGTACTTTGAAATGCCCATTTGCCTAATTTTCATGTCACATTTGGGAACATATGTGGTCCAAGTTCTTTTAAGCTTTAATTTCAAATGGCACTCCTTAATGTGCCATTTTTTCCAAGCTTTTAACTTGTTTTTTTGATATTCAAGGTGTGATGTTCCTTAAACTACCTAGATTACACGTCCCACAATACTTAAGAGTTACAATGCTTGGGCCCTTTTCAACACAAGCCCACATTGTTGAAGTCCACTTTTAATTAACACTAATGACACAAAAGGCGAAAACTCATTGGCTTCATTTTAAGTTTGGCCTTTGCATGGCCTTAGTGTGCCCCATTAGAAAGTCTTTGACATTGTTTTGCTTTGAGGGTATGTTGACGCACCCTGAAACTCCTTGATGGATTCAATTGTGAGTCCGAAGGTGAAAACAACAGAAAGAGAAGGAGTTGCGGCACATTCCTTGGTTCACAAACTTTGAAGGTAGAGGGGCGTGATGGAATTTTGGGATGAGATTAGGACAAATGACAAGCAAGTTAATTATTCACACATATATGCACAAACCAAACAACAAGTTGGTTAGTGCATAGTTGGAGCACTTTTGGTGCAAGAACAAACCATAGGCAAACACAAACTTACAACACTCACCATGGCTCAAACTTAAGGGAAACCATCACCTTCCCCCTTATAGTTTTTTCCTTGCATGGCCACAAGGCCCACACCCAAATGTCATTTTGTTTCGAAACTCCCAAGTTGGAGTCCCAAAATACCCTAAATTGGGACTCCCACAACTTTGGAAGCCCATAATTTTGTGTGCAAGCCTCTTATTGAGGTGAGGTTTAAAGCAAAATTGTAGCCATCATCGAAAGCTTACCAATGGTATGTGGCATAGCACCTGCATGTAAGGAAATCATGATTATCAACTTTTAATGGTCGAGAATCGAATTGTCAATTTGACTCCTAACTTTTCATTTGACCATAATTTATGTTTTAAATACCCAAATGGGATATGCGAACCCATTTTAAACATTTACATTCCAAGATCTTTCCAATGATATAAGGAACATTTCAATTCAATGAGTTTTGATTCCTACAATCGCCCTCTGAAGGTTTGAAAGTCCATTGAGACTCCAACTCGCAAAATGGGAGTTCACTTGGGAGTGTGGGGGTTCATTCCTTCACACTTCCTTGCACTCCCAGACTTCATTCTTGGCCTGCAAGCTTTGTAACCCTTTGCCTTAATCACGAGCCCAAGGTTAGGGTTGCGACACATGTCACCTTCTTCCACTTTAAAAGATCAATGTTTTCATTGATTTTACCTCTATGATTTCAACTTGAACACAACCACAAGTGCGTTTAAGACTCATTATTCCTTCACTTTGGTCCACCCATTTGTATTGATTTGTATTATTTTTTAACACAAAAGAAATTAAAGGCAAGTTGTATACCCTTTTTGTGCCTACCTTTTGTAACCCCTTTTCTTAACTCCTTTCATGACAACTTCCTACCAAACTTCTTTTCATGCTTTCATACACATTAACTCCATTTTCAAGTTCCATAGGATAACCCTAGTCACCATTATGGGCTTACTTTTGGTAAAGGTTACAAATGTGCCAATAAATAATGTTGAACTAGGTTTTATAGTTCAAACCTCCTTCACCCTTTCAATACATGGTTCATCATTGCATGTATGGGGTTGGAGCCCCATTCAAAGGAATGCATGTTACAATGATGTGCACCACTATCTTATTTCCCACCCAATTAGCAAACCCTCAAGAAGTTTTTATTTACAAGTTCATTTCTTGTCCATTAGTTGCCACTGTCCCATCTCACTTTCCATTTCATCTTTCTAATTTCACACACAAGCTATAATTTTTTTCATTTTTTTGTTTGAACACATCTCTTCCATTTTTAAAGGTTGATGTTTTTAATTAGGTCAACATTTCAATACATTAAGGATTATATCTCCTTTTTAACATATTCTCCCATAGGATGTGTTTTCTTGATGCCAAGTTTATTCCTTTATAGTTTAAACTTGTTCAGAATTTCACCTACCCAATGTTTTCTTTAAGTTCAAGAGCCTAGAAGAGAAGTCAAAGGCATACGTCTAAAGGTTAAACCCTTAAAACTTGGGTATGGGTACAAAAAACCATTAATATTGTTATATAAATACATCAAACATAATTAATTTTAATGTAATTTGACACTTTAAAACATTTAAAATAAACCACTAGTTGTGCTTATAGTGGGTCATTTTACTATACTTGCATTCATTTCCAATGCGGTCTTATGACATAATTTAATTCCAAACCATTTTCGTATGAGCATGCAAGTTCTTCTCACCTTTGTTCATGACTTCATTTCCATAGAACCAACCTTCACCCAACCCATTATAATAATGTTACATTTGAGGTATTATATTCCAACTTTCAAGTTCTTTCAATGCATTACATTGTTAAAACACTTGGTTTGAATTCGCCCCATTGAACCCCATCAAGTCTAGTGGTCACACTAATCCCCAAGATTAATGCCTACTTAGATTATCGAGGTTATACTCTTTTGACCCAATTCATATGGTTGTTTGTTTAAGCTTAAGAAGGCAAGTTTATAGTCAACTTAAATCTAGTTTAAGAGATGTACATACCTTTCTTTACATTTTAAAAGAATAACATTGTGTTTCATTACACCTCAAGAAAAAACAAGTTGTTCCTTCTTTTAAAGTTAGCTCCATAAGGAATTTATTTCCATTATCCAAATGGCATGCAAAAAAAAAGGCGCAACTTTTTTTAATAATAAAATTACTTAAATGTAGATAGGTTGTTTATAATTCAATTGGATACATAAAATATACATAGTATATTATATAATTTAACAAAAATATTCAAAATATGCCATTATTTCATAACAAACAAAAAAATACCCTTTTATTTCAAGTGTTTCCTAAAATATCCTAGTAGTGACTTCCTAAAGGTTGGCTTTCTTTTGTCCAACCTAAAAGGTTAAACCAACATCAACATGATGACATCACTTCCCCATTTTTGAAGCAAGTATCAAGGTCATAAGGTTACTTTTCTTATGATTCATTTGCATTCAGTTCAAAATAAATTACTTCAACCTTTCATATTCATGAAACTACTAATGTTGTAATACATAGCACAAGCATGTGCATAACATTCCAATTATAGTTCATCCAATGTCAACTTATGACCAAATCATGGCTCACTCACCATCATGCATGTCCTCATTCAAGGACATAATGTTTCACTTGCATGATCCATTCACATGTGACCACCAATGAATGTCTTAATGTGCATTTGTTCATGTTCAAGCAACCCATTTACAAGCTGATAATTTCTTATTGCCATTTGCTTTGCATTCTGATTTATTTGCTTAATGTTACTTCCATTATGGGTTTACATTGTCCCACATATAGGTTCTCCCCTTTTTTGTTTCCTTTAATGCAACTTAGCGCTTTGGCATACCCCCTAACTCATGCAATGAATTTAGACTTGGATACCCAATTTACACCATTATCATTTGATATAAAATTTGTGTCTTGGTGGAATGTTAAAGACACTTTTAACAAACTTGTGGTTTCACTTGCCTTCAAGCAGTTTTTGATTACAAGTTCATTTCCTAATCAAGTGACCCAATATGACTTGCCTATCCTTAAGGTCAATGACTATGGTTACCCACCTTTTTCATCATAGAATGGACCTTGCATTACATTTTAAGCCATTTTTTGCCTTAAGAATTTCACTTCCAAAACAAGACAAATGTACAACACATTTGCATCCTCAACCACAATCCAATTTTGCTTCAAGTTGTTTTCAAAATGTGGTGTGAAGTTTAGAAACTTCCACACCCAGGTGTGGTTTGCAAGTGCATGCCATCCATTCTTCCTAAGCCTTGTCCATTGTCCATTCTACATTTATAACTTTTTCATCCCCTTCTTTTTACAGGGAGGTTCCCAAGTTCTTTTGGTTATGTTGTAAACCATAAATGAACCAATTCCATGAATTTTACCAACTTAAGGGGATGATCGATTCCTCGTAAATCATTGTTGGAATTGCCAAACCCCATTTGGCTCATTTTTCCTTTCTTATTTTTGGGTGAATTACAATTTCATCCCAACAATTATACATTTTAGAAATTTATTTTCCTTTGTGCCAATATTTTTTCGCCTTAATTCATGCAAAACTTACTTTTTTCAACTTTTGAAACACTTAAATTAAGTTGGAATATTTGAAGTGATATTTTCACTCACATACAAATTTAAATTCTTTTAAACCTTTTAATTCATATTTCCACATGTTTGTAACTTTTCATTCAAGTTTCACAATAAGTTAGAATGAGTTCTAAAAGAAACCTTTGAAAAATCAAGTTGAAATAAACATGCCGAAAGTGAATGAAATGGAATTTTTTTGCAAATTTTATTTTTAAAATGAGTTTGAAAATTCCAATAGAACTTTGGCCCAATTTTTTTGCTTTTTCATTAGTTTTTTTTTTCCCTCCCTAAAATTCATCCCAATTTGTTTGGTTTAATTCCTTTTGCTAGAGAAACTAATTTTGGATATACCTTTTATAAAATTGCACAACCCACAAATCTACTTAAACAACAAACTACCAAGTCTAACTACAATTATATTCAAAGCCACCTACAAACTTCACGAGGTAAAGGGTTTTTTGAAGGTCTAAGGTTAACTTGTTGCCTATCCAATTACACTTGGAAAAATCCATGGTGATTTTGCAACCTTTTCCCTTTTCACATGAAACATTCCTCTTGCACCTATCTTAATGTGGCTTTTATTTCACCTTGTTCATTGCACTCCAATGAATTTGCCATCGTTCATAGTAATCACCCGTTAAACAACATAGGTCATCTCTTCCAAAGACAATCCTTAATCATGTGACCCAACATGTCACACTTAAAATAATTGGTATTGGTGAAGACCTTGGATTTGTTTTTGAATTAGGGCGGGGTGCCTCACTTTCATGAGATGTCTCTTCCATTTGTGATTGTTTCTTTGGGCCTTCCTCTTATGGTCAACTGCTTTAGTTCCCACCAATTTTTCTTGCACACAAGTTCATATATCCTAAACACTTGTGAACCCAATGAATTTGTTGCAAGTCATGGGCACCTCCTTGTGTTGAAAGATTGTGTTCCATGCCCAAGATTGCAACCCATGGAAAAATGCCACCTTCTTGGCATACTTTTCATTTAACAAACATGCAATTTAACCCCACATTAAATTGTTTGACATACCGCACCATCAATCCATGGCATTTCCCTTATTTCAAGTCCATTAGGGAAATTCCTTCCTTCAAGGTTAAGCTACTCAAAATATATCTTTCTTTCACCATCATCTTGAAGTCCTTCTAGCTATTGAATGCAAGATAATAAACCTTCCTCATTGTTCTATGGCTCACCATTATAAAACATGGCCTCATAGAAAGGTTAGTGCCACCTAAAGACGATCCACATCTTGGAAGACACCATGAGATTCAAAATGCATCTCTAATTGCAAGATCCATTGTTTTGTTCCACCTTCAAACATTTGGTCTACATTGAAAGATTTTCATATATCATTTGAAGCATTGTCATCACATTTGCCTTCTTGACATCCTCTTCCAAATGTTTATAAATGGTGTGATCCTTATTCACATGATCATCCTATGACTTGTTAGAGTTGATCCATCGTTGTCCCACATGTGTTGGCATTTTCAATAGTTGGGACATCATGAATAAAATAACATTTAATTTAATCAAATTGAAAGTGTTGTCTTAAGCTTGTTGTTAAAAGTCCAACCAATTCCTTAGCACTACCACAAGTTAGTTGTGAGGTGTTGACAAGGACCACTATGATCATTCAACACAAGGTTTCACATTTTTTATTTCATTAAACTTGGGGTTCGTTTCCACCTTGACACAAGCCTCCTTAGTTTTTCTACCGCATTGTAATTTAGGTCCCTTGGGTACCTTAGGGGCACATTTCTTGGGAGATTTACCTTCTTTCACCCCTTTGGCCAACCCAAGAATCATGTTGAAAAACACAATTAACCTTTATTTCCAACACTACTTTTAATTTTGGTTCACACTTTGTACCAATGTTTCAAGAGACCATCTATAATATCAATTGACATTTTTTTCCTCCAAGCTCCTAATGTGTTTGTTCAATATTCAAGGCATGACACTCCTTAGAATACTGAGACTACACATCCCACAACACAACCTTAAAAATTTAATACATTCCCAACCAACATGAAGGACGTGACATTCCAATAACCTAGATGAATAGATCAAGGTGGACTTCCCCTTATGTCCAAGGTCCTTAAGGGGAAGTCGACTTTGGTCAAAATCCCCTTGATCCTAGCACATGGCCAAAGCTCAAACTTTAAACCTTTTGTGGCACATCTCACATCAACTCAATGCTTTGAGCTTTTCATGGGCCAACAATACTTTTCCGAGCCACTTTCCCATGCCTTTGCATTGACCCTTACCTTGGCCAATTCACTTAGGACTTACAATGCCCTAGACCCCTTGCTACTAACGGGGCTCACATTTCTTTTAAGTGCACTTTCAACAAACACTAATGGATACCAAGGGTTATACATCCTTGGCCTCAATGCAGGCTCAGCCTCCACATTGGCACACCAAGGAGTTCTCCATGCTACCTTACCTTGAAGGGGCATCTCATCTCACTCCTCTCCTATACAAAATGTGTACATTAAAAAAAGTTAATCAAATTAAATTGTATTCAGTGTGTTTGGAGGACCATTTTAGGAGAGAGAACATTTCCATTTTCATCCTCTCCCATGTGTTTTTTTTTCCCTTAAAAAAAAAAGAGACTGATTGCAACAAAAAGGCACACTCTCTCTATCATGAAAGTGTTATCATGCATGCCACCCTTCCCCCACATGCCTTTTCCCCACCAATGGATGAGCACCAGGAGTGAGCTTCCCTCTTATCCAGCCCTCCTAGTGTTGCCTCAAAAAACAACTCTCCCCCCTCTCAGCCACCAACCAAAGAGCATTGAAATTCAAGTACATACCTTGTTATTATTATTGTTGTTGTACCAAGGCCCCCTTCCTTCCATATCCATCCACTTTTGGATAAGCTTTGAAGTCAGTAGTAGTAGTAGTAGTACATAGTAGTAGTGTGTCCTGTGAAAAGGATAAGTATTGGGAATCAAAAGTGAAGATACCAGTTCCCTCTCTGGAACCATGCCATTAGCATACTAGACTTTTTTTAACAAAGGCAGCTCACCTTAGTTGACTGGTGCAATCTGCAATACTAAGTTGGAAGGGGGGTGGGGGGGGAGGGGGGCCTTGTTCCCATCATAGTACTTCTTGAACTGGTTTGGGTGTCCTATTCTAGTACTCACTCTTTTGGGGGCTTTTTCCCCCTTACATGGGACTGGTGACCATCATTATTTGCTTTTGGTACCACTTTTTGGTTTTGCCAGTTCTCTTTCTCATGTGAATCAACAGTGGGTAAGGGAACTAATTAGGGAACATTGGGAACATTGAGAACTAAGGGGAATAGCAATGGTTGGTTGGTTGGTTATGCTCTAGAACAAGCCCTTATAGACCTCAGCATTTTACCAGTTGACGGAATGGCTTCTCACCCTACTAGGCTCACCGTGTGTTCGTAAAACAAGGCTTGGTAGACCTCAGCATTTTAACACTGACGGAATGGCATCTACTCTCTGGACAACAACAAGTTCATATTATTATTTTGTTGGTTCCTGGAGATATTTCTCCTAGTAGGTATGTTGGCCTAGTGATGAAGGTAAATTTAAAATGAATAAATGACTAGCCCACAAAAGCAAGCTAGCTAGCTAGTAGGCAAAGGAAACTAGAAATGAATGAAAACTCCTTTTTTGCCAATCAATTAGCTTTTATCTGCACTTTTAACAAACCAAATGATAACACTAGTTATACATACATACACACCACACCTTCAACCCTATAATAATAGTCTCTGCAAGACTGCACCCCCCAAAAAAAAATCTCATAGGCAAATACTTATTAGGTTTTCTCATAATAGAAGTATAAGGGACTGATCCTCCTCCTTCTCCCAAGAAGATTCAAAAGCCAGTGATCAATGAATGACCCACCCTACCCCCCTACCCTACTACAACAACAACAACTACTACTATTACTACTACTACTAGAGAGAGAGAGAGAGAGAGAGAGAGTAGTCTTCCGAATCTTTGTCCTACAACTGTTCCCCTGGAATAAAATCATATCCCAATCCTTAGCTTGTAACTTGAGTAAGAGTCAACAACCAACTAGGTCTGTATGTACCTAACAAGAATTGTAGGTGTGACAATATTTTGTACCACAACTTTGTTTTAAAAAAAAAGAATAAGAGCTAGTCTTATATATATATATATA
>Ga0116230_10005649_pt1 | contig 12270 bp, 8 predicted proteins | sample S1TSphfallax_3_FD_88678 | JGI IMG/M metagenome (GOLD analysis project Ga0116230, IMG submission 88678) | Host-associated microbial communities from peat moss isolated from Minnesota, USA - S1T2_Fd - Sphagnum fallax MG | ecosystem: Host-associated > Plants > Peat moss > Unclassified | place: USA...
AATAAACAAAATCCTTTATGAAAAGTATCCCAAAATTCAAATTAATTGGACTCCTATCATAACAAACTATAAGAAGTACAAGTTGGTCATAATTGTAATCATTTATTCACACGTATACAATTCCCAATTCAACTGGTAATGACAAGAACAATACATCATGCTCAAGGCTTATCAATGGACAATTTAACATTTGATCCTCATGGTTTATCTAGACACAATTTAACATACACAACACTATCTAAGATACACACGAAAGAAAACTTTTATTTGCTTATTGGACTCCAACAAAAAAAAAATCAATGTTGATGTGATGGTAAAAGAAGAAACAAAAAAGACTTAAAACAAATGTAAAATACAAACTATGATTACTAATTTTGAAAACATTTCAAACTTCTTATTTAATTATTCAATCTCTAAACATTCACTCTCTTAATCAACATTACCATGATGTAAATAGCTTATCTTAATTTACAAGCATCACATGTATTATGCCTCAATGAAACACAAATAAACAATATGGAAACTGAATGTATTGTGAAATTAATAAATCACAAGTTTTCAATTTTGTCATGTTACGATGGCCATGGGACTATTATGCTTTATGATAAAAATACACATTAAATGGACGTGAAACACATACAAAAAATGGAACTGAAGTCATTGCAACAACTTTCAATTTTAACACAAGAAAAGTAATTCATGTTGTTATTTACAAACCCCCCACAATACATATTGCAATTTTTCTTCAATTATTATAATGGTTTTATGTGAAAGCTGCATGTCATTGCCCTACAATATTCATAGGTGATTTTAATGTGGACATGTTAGAAAACACTTCATCATAAAAAAATTTAAAGGATTATATGCAACAATGTAAATTTATTCTAACATTTTTGGAAAGCATAATGATTCATATTCACGATTAGATCATATATGGAATAATTCCATTTTAACAGCATGTCAATTAGTACAAAAGCTTATTGGCATGATCATAAATTGATACATTTCATGTTCAAACTACCACACAATGTGTCTTGATTTTGTTTTCCTAACAAAAATGCATAAAATCTTATAAAAACTTGAAATTTGAAACATCCTTATAATCATTCAAAAATGAAAGAACATTAAAACAATTAGTTTTCTTTCAATCCATTTTCTTTCATCCAAATTTCAAATTTTAATTTGTACTAAATTTTATTTTCATTACACATTAATCCATTTGAATAAAAACGTGCGAAATACCAACAATATTTTTAAATATATATATCACATAATCAAACACATTATGGTTATATCTTGTTAATATTTGAGTAAACCCTTCTCATGAAATTCACATAAAAATCAACCATTTCAAATATATATATTACAATGAAACAAAACATGCACAAAAAATAGTTAAGAAAAATAAAATCATATACATATGTTTTATGCTTATAATTATCATCTACAGTTCTTGTCAACTATTTTACCTTTCATTAGTCTAAAACGTATGATTATATGATATCTTCACATGGATACCTCAACAACAAATGATAAATTGAATGTCACATTTTATTGAAAATAGACATTGTTTGCAGCAATACAAACACAACAACACCCTAAAAAATATTGAATGAAACAATTCCAAACACCTTATTCAATCACAAAACACAAATGGAAAACACTCCATGCTTGAAACCTTTAGTGCTTTAGATTCAATGTTTAATACCATTTAAAAATAGTGCAAGAATCACAAATAATGTTTAAAATAAAGGTCTATAATTCAAGATTGAAAACAAAGTCACTTAACAATAGGTGTGAATGCACCTTTAGTGACCCAAGAAATGGCCCAAAAAAATGTGAGATTTGAAATCAGAGATCCTGATTGAGTCTAAGCATGGGATAGTTCTAATATTTAGAAAGAATGTAAATGGATTTTAGGATTTTACCATGGTACCAAGGGGAGTGCTGGTTCACCCAAGGCTGTGGGGCCAAATACATTTTTGCAATTTAGAGCAAGAGAGAGTGATAGGAATCTGTAAGATCCCTCCCACCTTAAAGGAATAGGCATTAAATGGCTCCTCTTTTCAAGGACGGATATTCTCATATATTTAAGTTAACTCTCCACATAGAATAGCAATTTTTTGGGGAGTCTTCAACTTGCACATAATTGCACTGACAAAGCACCTACCCAATCCACTATCAAGCCTTAAAGGATACCCTCTTGCAGGGTGTATGGCAAGGCACAAGGTATATGACAAACAGGAGCGATTTTGAAAGTAGTCAATTTAGATTACTTATGTTTATTGAAGAACTAGGCGGGATGGGTTGATATTTAACAATGCCCTAGATTCAAACCAACGGACCGGTTTTGAGGTAGTTATGGCCCTAAGAGCTAGCCCTCTATCAATATTTAGCGCATACAGTCTGCACTGTTTTGTTTAGTTTCGCCGCCATCTCCACCCATGAACCTGAAAAGATGGACTGTACAAAGTAAGATACTATTTAAGTCTCACCACCTAGGCCAATCATTGTAGTTCGCGAATGACAAACATTTATTTATTGCTTAGAAACAGTCGTTCCTGCTACTGGTGATCTAGGAGGTGCACATTTCCAGGCCCCAACCAGTTTCACAGTGTTTTTCTGCAAATATTCATACAAAAAGTACTGTACACGGGCATTTTACTCTGACCACTAAGCTATTCACAGTTCACCGTCACAGGCTTTCTCTCTCTCCCTTCTTCCGCCGAGAATTCCTCGCGTTGCTTAGGAACTGTGCCCTTGCCGCCCATGTTTTTGCAGTTGCATAGATTTCAGGACATATCTTCCCGAGTTGAGCATTTTTTTCTCGGTTTCGAAGTTTGAAGTATCTCTTTTTCTTTCGGATATATATATATATTTTTTGGGGCTTAGGTTTTTATGTACATGCAGTGCAACCAGGGAGTGGGTTGTTCTTGTTGATTTAAAGCTGATTTTCTTTCAGGATTTCTTGCCGGAGCTGAAAAACTCACCCAGAAGCAGCAGTACCTCCTCTTTCTCTTTTCAAAGAAATGAAAATTGCAAAGTGCAGCAAAGAGAGCGAGAGAGAGAGAGAGAGCTAGTTTGGCGGTGGCGTTGACGAAAAGGGATCATGGCGCAGAAGAAAAAGATTAAGATTAATAATAGACCTCGTCAGAAGGTATTTCGGCTTTGCAAACTTTTTTTTTTACCGTTTTCTCTCTCTCTGTGTATTCTTGTTACATTAAAATTGAGAATTGCGTGTGCAAATTGTGAGTCTTTTTTTGTTCAGTTTTGTTATTGCAAGCTACAGCGGATGATGAAGTGAGTGTTCTGAAGTTCCAGCAAAAAAAAGTGTATGCATGTCCACATTAGAGGATATTGTTTTCAGTTTCTCTCTTCCCCTCTTCTTAAGGCAGCAAACTGATTGCTATCTTGAATGTTAGCAGGAAAAGAAGGTCGTGGATATAGCCAATTTGAATGAGCAGTTGGATTTATTAGGTCTCAAAGTACGCTCTGTTACTGCAGATGGCAACTGTTTTTTCAGGTGAGTCTCCTCTATGCATCATCGAACCCTAGTTGGCCCTAGGTTTTTTTTAGGGTTTTGCATACCTTAGAGCCATCATCATAAAAAGGTAAGAAACTAACAGAATTGTTGGAAGAAGAAATAAGCCAGATTGCTGACTTCATTGCACTACAGAATATACCTAAGCAGATCAATTCTCTACAAAGTCAAGCCTTAGGTCAGACACATAGTTTTTTTTTTCCCCTAGGTTTGTGTTTCTGGACAGGATTCTTATCCATGAAACAGAAGGTAAAAAAACCCTGCCTTGTCTTATATAGAGCAATGAAATCATCGAGAGAGCGATCGAAGAGTGCAGTGTTTGATGAGCCCATGGGTGTGAGTGCCACTGAGCAGAGCTATTGCAGATCAGCTAGACGGACAAGAGGAGCAGCATGCCACATATCGGCAATCGGTTGTTGATTATGTACAGGTATATTATTGCATACCTGGTTGGTTGATTTAATTTCTGCAATGCTCTTGTAGCAGGCAGGCAGTCAACGAAGTTGCTGTAACCCTGTGACTAAAAGTGATAATGTACAAAGGGAACTGTGTGGTCCAGAGACCCATTTGACTCCATTGTCCAATTATCTTATGGATTCACCATATGCAGGAGCATCGAGAGGAATTTGAGCCTTTTGTAGAGGATGAGGTGCCCTTTGAGGAGTATTGCAGTACCATGCGTGAGGATGGTACATGGGCAGGCAACATGGAGCTTCAAGCAACATCTCTAGTAACAGGTTGCAACATTTGTATACATCAGGTACAAAGCCATGCTCTTTGCTTTGCAGCAGAAGGTTTTGTGGAAGACAACTAGTGGATGCTGGGAGTTGTTGTAGCTACTTATTGGAACTTCTGCATGAATATACCTGCAGCTCAAGACCCCCAGGTGGCACATTCGAAACTTCGAAAGTGCTGATGCTTGTACACTGCATCTGTGAGTTCTAATGCACTTGGATCTGTGAATTGGTCTTTTCAGAGAGTTGTTAAAGAGGATTGATATGTATGGCACATAGTGAAGAACCACATGTTCAAATTGTCTCATTTCATTGGTTAGCAATAGCAGTCAATTCTGGATGGAAACTCGTATAATTTGAGACACAGAGATAGTCTTAAGAAGCTGTTAAGAAGATCTTGGACATAGCTGCATACATTGCCTTGACAGTGTTCATGGATTTTGAGATGGGTTTATATAGACTTATGAGAGATGTGGTTGGAATGCAGATCCTATCATGATGGAGAGCACTACAATAGTGTTCGCAGACTTGATGATGATGGAGGAGGCCGTGCAAAACCCATCACCATTGAGGTAAGGAGTTTGTATTGATTTAATCTTGAAACATTTTCAGAAGCTGGAACTTGAGAGGCCCTGCTCACTTTGGAGGATGCTTGTCAAAGATTATGTGCATCTTGGCACAAGCCTACTAGACCATCTTTCTCAAGGAGTCATATGTGTACTTGTTGTGTCCTTGATTGAAGGTGGATGCCAGGCCTTCCACTAAGCCACCACCAGCCAAGGACAAGATGAACCACAGACATCAGATTGTAAAGATTGTGATGGATGGCACTGGTTGCAAAAGTGTGGACAGAGTGCAGGAAGTGAGTCTCTTGTTTCCTGGTCAGTAGTCATTTGTGGGGATCTTTCTTGGAGTAGGAAAGAAGCAATCTACACTGGAATTGTGCACTAGTAGCATTGTAATGGAAGACTGTTTGGCCTGTTCTATGGAAGTTTGAAGGAGCTGTTTGTGGGGTAGAACCACAAGATGTGGAAGATGGGGATAAGACAAAATTCAATAGGACCATTGTGGACAGTGGAGGCTGGTTTCAATACTGGCATTGACATTACTGATGGGAGCTGTCACATCCTTTCATGGTAGCATTGATCTGTTTGGGACTATTGTCTTCACATCCAGTTCAAGAAGTGGAATATGTAATATAATCAGGGGCCTGGAGGTGTTTACTTCACTGCATCAAAACTGTATGTTGGCATCGCCAAAATGTTCCCAGGAGGAGTGAATGGGTACTTCAGACAGTAGTGTGGAGACAATTGGCAAGATGAGTTCTGATTGGGTATTATTGCTGTGGGGAGAGAATATGGACAGGTTTTGCATGATGTTCATGGTGACACAGATGCAGCAATAGAGTTTCTGATAGCAGAGCAAGCCAGTGTTGGTGATGTTAGTCCTGCTTGCTCATGTGAGAGGATTGCCCACTCTCCAGAGGGCAGCGGTATTATTTTCCCCTTCCTGCAAGGTTCAGTTGTTGCCAACTCACCACAATTTACAACATGAGATTGAGCAAAATGTAGACCACTTAAGTCCAAAGTCAGTGTTGAGCTTATCTTTACTATACACAATTTACATTGAGATTGAGCATTCCTTGTTTTGGACATCATGCTACTTAAGGATTATAAGAGACGGTCTGGTCATTGGGAACAGGTGAAACTCACCACAACAGGTCATGTAGAATACACTGCGATGATCCTGAGCCATCAACATCACAAGATTCTTGCCTTCTCACTAAAACTGAAGAAAGGTCTGCCTCTCATGCAGCTGGTCAGACCAACAGTACCACCCTGCCACTTCAGGTATGCTGCTTCTTGTCTTTGACATCATATTGTGGGGTGGAAACTTGGAAATTGCATGCACACTTATGCTTACAAACTTACTCATTTTTTTTGATAATATGTAGAGTGAAATGTGTTGGTGTTTTATTATGGAGCAGGGAGCGGCTAGGAATAAGGCATGCCCATGTGGCTCTAAACGTAAGTACAAGTCTTGTTGTGGTACTCAACATCCAAAGCCTACCATCACTTCCATATCAAGGTTTGCCTCTCACCCTCATGAGTTATTTCTGTAAGATGCATGAGTGACTTGAGTTATGCTGACAGGCAATGATTCTCTTTAGTGAGCCCTCAAGGTTGCAAGCTGCATAATATACCACTATCTTGTTTGAAACAGTGTTTTCTGATCTGGGAATCAGTAAAATCTGGTCCTGTAAAACCTGGTGTCTTTTTGCCTGGTTCAGTTTTGTGTGGAACAGGCTATGAAAACTTGTGGAAAAGCTTAGTCAGAAAGATTTGTTGTTTCTGAGGTGTATTTACACAGCTGTGCTTGTGTTTATACAGGTCAGATGAAGTCCAGTCAAACAGGCTCAGGAAGCAGAGGTTGAAGCTGGCAAAAGATCACACCAGTGAGCCTGTTCACAGTGATGTTCCTCGGACTGTAGATATGGGAGCTCTTTGCATTTGAGCTCTGTCATCTCTTTGATGAATATCAAGTCAGGGTCTTCCAAAGGACTTCACAAGGAGTTGTCATGGCAAGCTTTGCCCTACCCAAAGGGTGGGATTGGAAATTGTCACTTTCTTGGTAGGAGAGATTGAACTGGAGCGGAGGAGTCACATTTTAAGTTGATGGGTTTATTCATGATGAGAAATATTTTTTCTGTATATCATATTAAATTCATTGGGATTCATATATTGGCAGGCAACTTTATGGATAGCAATTCTGCAGGCACTCAGTGACAATAATTATGCAATGTTGCTCAGCTTTCACTTATATTGCAGTCAATGCATCTTTTGCAATGCTGTTGAAACCCTCTACCTAACAAAATGATGAGGACTGAAAGACTATCCTGTTAAGCCTTCCAGGTTCTGAACCTTATTGGTGCACCTGACTAACATGGAGACACCGCCTGTACAAGGACTTTGTGACTAGTAATGTGGCAGGGCTCACAAGGTATATATACAAGCTTACATCTGAACAACAATGTGTTTGTGGGTCAGTTGCTGCTGGTGCTGGTGAGCTTGCACTGACAATCTTGTTCCTTAATCACAACAACCTGGCTTTGGAGCTCCTGGTGTCTACTGTTAATGAGTCACACTCATCTACAATGATACAACTTATTGTAGGGGGCTGGGAGTCACATGCTCTGTTACTGGTACCTTGTTTTGTTTCCTGGTGGCTACAGGATACCCACAATCCAAGGCATCCTGGTGTGGAAGTTGTACCACAAGAATGCCACAAGAATGCTGCACTGGGGTGATAGCAGTCACCCTGAAGCTGCTAAAGCTCACCTACTGCTGCTCGTGCTCTTTTCCCTCTAGAGCTGACCTGAAGCAGCAGACAGGGATTATGCTTGAGCTTCAGTCCAGATAGCTTGTGCTTGCACTTGAGCCATGGTAGAACTACCTGCGACAATGGGTCCTCTTCTGACTAAAATACACAACCTCAATTTCATGATATTCACATTAATTTTACTGTCTTTTTCTCTTCTCATTTGGAGAATGTTTCATCTCTTCATCTTTTATTTTATGTTCCTGCACATGATCCAAGTGACCTCAAGGGTGGTCAATTTTTTTTGTTATAACTTATGTAATGATGTTATTTTTGTCTCTGAATAAACTCTTATGTATCTTCAGTTTCCTTTGAACTTAATCGTCCAGTAGGTACGCATGAAGTTCCAAATCTTGTGGAGTCAGAAATCCTTAAAACTTCATCATTTTTTTTAATGAGGCACAGAATTTTAGAGCTCAAAAGAGCTGAAATTCTTTTTGTTAGTAGGTAGTTGATTTTGGATGATTCAATGGTGAGTAGTGGACTTATAAAACTCTTCAGTCTTTTAGAGATTGGAGGTTGATAAAATATCTTTGCTTTTGTTGAAGTCATTTGGATTTTCAACTCTATACATTAAGATTGACTTGGTCAATCTAAAAGCTAGTAGGGAGTTCTGATTAATAGAGTGTCTGTTCAGATGTTTAAATTTCATCCTGTTCAAGTAAAGATCATACAAGACTCTCCAAGCTTCATAGTTGTGGAAGCAGTTTGCAGAAGCTGTGGACTTCATCACTTTCATCTCTTGGCTAGATGTTTTGATAAACAATTTATTCCACGTGCTTACTGTGCTTATTAATAACATACCAATACCCTCATGGGTACTAATTTGTTTAGTCTGTTTAGTAAATTTCTACCTGTTTTCATCAAATTTTTGGGATCTCCATTAAAGACAACACTTACCCTCTTGTGCTTGGGATATTTGACATCCAGAAATAATTTAAATGAATTTTGGTATTTTTACCATGGTACCAAAGTGGGTGCCAGTTCACTTAAGGCAAGAGGGTACTACTCCTCCAGCATTAGTGTCACAATTCATCCAATTGTGTCCTTAAAAAGGAGGTGAAACAGTGGAAATCCTGTCACAGACATCATCCCAATGTGGGATTTTGCAACCTAGCACCCACCAGTACACCATCCATTGGAAACCTTTTGTGACAGTTATGGATGAACCACAACTGCAAACCCTCCCACTTTCACCTCACGCTACCTAACTATCTAGGAAAGTGGGTAAGTATCATAGATAAGTAGGTAGGGAATGCAATTATGTAGGTAGGTAACTAGGTGGCTACTAGGTAGGTAGATACATGTGAACAGAGATAACCATGGTTGGTTATCTATGGGACAAAATAATACAATGAAGAAAAGTGTTTACTGTCCACACACCATCCATCCTGGACAGTTTGCTGTTGGTTAGTTATAGGCGAATTATCCAATGAAAAAAGTATTTCCTGTCCACACCATCCATCCTGCATGGTATGCTGGTGAGTGCCGGTTTACTCTGCCTGCCCCATGTGTAAAACAAGGACACAGTGGAACTGTGGGAAAAGTGTTAAAGTCATGTGAGGGTGGTATAGAGGAAGTTGGTGAGAAGCATATTGCTCAGTGCTCTACAACACACTTGCACACTCTTCATGAGTCTCTTTAGAGCACACTAATACCCCACTTGCTATACAGGATTACCCATTTGCCAAAAGGCAGTTCCACCTTAGGAGATGTTGGCAATAAAATGTTGAGGTTGTTGTCTAGATAGGTTGTATATAACACACCAATCTGACAGCCTAACAAGATGGCTTTAGCTCATGGACAGTAAAAAGGCTAGAGATCCATACCACAACAATTTCATATCACATGGATGTAACACCACATGGAATTGTTGATAGTGATACACAGCCCTGTGACCAAAGCAATATGCCTCAAGCTCACAATGGCACCACATGCTAACAGCCTCATTGAGGCCCCATGTCACAATACTTGGCACTGAAAAACCTTATGGAATTGCTGTTTAAAGCTCAATTTCCACTTGAAAGGTACTCAGATACAGTTGAGCAGCACAATAATCACATGACAGATACCCTGCAAACAAATTCTTACAGCAAAGTTACATAAAAGCAACCCTTGTCACAGACAGCGCCATAGACACACATCAGAGCAAGAAATTCCGTGACACACGAGTGCACTAGGGGCTTCAGTATCCAGCAAGCAAGAAGACTAACAAAACAATTGCCTGGATGGAGAAAGAAAGCTTTGAGTAGAAAAACATGTCAAAAGCAAATGAAGGCAGCATTGTACCTGTCCGACAGTTTTTGAAGGACCAGAGTTGTATGAACACCATATATCTACATCCCTTCTCATTCCAAATGTCCATAACTTTATTAAAGGGCAAGACAAGCATAACAGGAACACAGACCAGAATTTTCTCAGGAAACAACGGTTGAATCTCATCGCTCCTATTGATGCAAGGTGAACAAACACCTTGTTGACTGACAGTAAGTGGAACTTCTAGTGGACCTGGCAGCAAAGGGTGCTTCCTACATTTCATGAAGCAATTTGTGCAATTTCATGACTGTACATATACCCTTTGCATGTTTTTTTTCAGCTTTAATACAAATGTTAATAGTGCTTGATATCAGGGAGGCAATCCCAGAGAAGACCTGCATTTGTTCTCCTTGGTGCCCCTGCGTGAAAGCCTCGTGTGTGCTCCTCCTGACAGCAATGGAAGCTGCTCAAAATGACAAGCAAAGGCCCAAAGTTTTCCAATCAACCTTCAAGTCACCATGCACCATGACTTCAGGATGCTGCAGCAGCATTAAACAAAGAGAGCTAACACCATGGACCTTTTCAATGACAGGGGATATTGATAACAGGACAAGCCAGGCTCTATGATGACAAACATCTGCACTCAGTCATGCACTCAAGCAGAGCCAGAGCTACAGACAGGGCCAGGATCATGTCCACCACAAAAGTGAGAGACCAGATGGGACAACCAGTGGGGTGGAAGGATTTTAGGTCATACAACTAGGCCTTGTAACAAAGTAGAAACAGAACATGGTTGCAATTCACTTTTCTTCACAAACGGGTGAGTCAACAACATCTCTGCTGATGGCCGCCGCCCAGCATCTTTCTGCAAGCAACACGATATAAAGTTCCTGAATTCAGGAGAAGCATCAGGAGGTGGTGAAGGTGGATCTCCCAGGCAGATAGCACACATCAGGGTGGGCCAGTCAGGCCTCTCTCCTGGTTGCAGGCAAGGAAAGCGACCTATTGCACACTCAAGAAGCGTGAGACCAAGGCTCCAAATATCAGCAGCATAGCCATATTCGCCCCCATTGCCATCTGGATCAAAACGCTCAGGGCTCATGTATGCACAAGTACCCACAAAAGAATTACATTGTGCTAACGTATGTGCCAGCACTGTGCTCACACCAAAGTCACCAATCTTAACCTCCTGCCTGCGGTTGATGAGCAGGTTCGAAGGCTTGATGTCCCGGTGTACAATCTTATGTTTGTGGAGATACAGGAGTCCCAAGAGCACTTGCTTGGTAACCTCAGCCAGGTATCTCTCACTGATTGTCCTGTGAAACTTAAGCACATCTGCAAGTGTTCCTCCGTCCATGAATTCAAGAACAAAGGAGACTTCTCCTCCGCGATCAAAAACCCCATAGCACTCCACCAAATGTGGGGACTTGGCACGGAGCAAAATCTCCATTTCTCTCATAATCTGTCTGCGCACGTCAAGCTCATGTTTCTCCTGTATGATCTTGAGGGCATAGATGCGCCCAGTCCACCGGTGCACAACTTTGTAGACTTTACCTCCACTGCCAGCTCCTAGCAGGCTCTTCCTGTCCAGGTCTAGGTCATCGAGGGACACAATTCGCCCTTGTGCCGGGATCAAGGGAAGCCTGAACCTGTGAAGAAGGCTGTTGTTGTTGTTGTTGTTGTCTGCAGATGGAGGTGGCAATGGCAGTGGCTGTGGTACTGGATCTCGCCGTGGCAGGGACAGGGAGAGTCCTCGGCTCTTCCTTTCATTTGCTGCAGCCATTTGTCTGTACACTCTCTGTTCCTGTCCCTCCTTCCCACTCTCTACTGCAGTGTCGGCTGTTCCTGTCTCTTCCTCCTTCGTCAACCGCAGCAGAAGTATGAAGACTCTGCTTCTATGGACGACATGGTAGGCACAGCGTGATCATCATCTGCTGCAGCTCCCTCCTCTGCAGATGCCCCTCCAAAGGAAGGAAGGAATCCCCCAACTGTCTCGTCAAGGATCACCACCACCTTGGTGTGCCTCTCCTCTCTGCCTGGAGGAGAAGGAAGGGATTGGTGTTCTCGCCACTCAGAAACTTAACATACTCCTGACCTAGCTCTCCTAGTATACTAGCTTTGCCAGCAAAACAGACAAGAAGCTCCAGAAGAACATTGACCTGTAGAGCTTCTTCTTCTTCGCCCTCCGACTCCCAATTTCCTCCACACAGGAGGACTTCTGAGCACCGGCAGCAACTTAAAGACGCAGATCCGAGAGTCAGTCAGGAAGAAGCTCCGTTCACGACAGGTACGGCAGTCGCAACAGCAGGTGGAGGAAACTTCCCTCCGATCAAAGAAAGCGGCCACGTGTACGAAGACGAA
>Ga0116230_10005650_pt1 | contig 12267 bp, 9 predicted proteins | sample S1TSphfallax_3_FD_88678 | JGI IMG/M metagenome (GOLD analysis project Ga0116230, IMG submission 88678) | Host-associated microbial communities from peat moss isolated from Minnesota, USA - S1T2_Fd - Sphagnum fallax MG | ecosystem: Host-associated > Plants > Peat moss > Unclassified | place: USA...
AACTGCATCCTTCCGGAAGCTGCGCTCACGTGAGACTCTCTTGGTGGAAGAAAGATCCTCCGCATCTGCCAAACTCTTTCTTTCTTTCTTTCTTCGTCGCTGTGCATCTCTCTCTCTCTCTCTTTCTTTCTCTGGTGAACAATAATAATAATCAAAAGCGTGTTATCTGCCTGTCATCTCATCTCATCTAGGCTTTTCCGTTTTCCTTCCCCAAGATTCAGCCTTGGACCGCCACCGCCACCAGGGCAACAGCAGCAAAGTATCGAAGTCTTCTCATGATTCTCATCCATAAAACCAAAGAACTGACATCGAAGACAGAATCGCCATTTTCCCATACACATCTCCATCATATACCCTACACACCCAAGGTTTGATTTGTGAGGGATTGACTCTTTCGGAACGTTTTTTGGGTGGTTGTTTTTACGAGCTTTTTGATCACTTCAGGAGTGAGTGCAGACAGACAGACAGACAGACAGGGAGAGAAGCTAATTGCTTTTGGTTTATATAGAGAAGAAGAAGAATAATAATAATAAGGGTAGGAGTAGAAGGAAATGGCATCTTCAGCATGGAGAAGCACGGAGGAGGAAGGGGGAAGTGCAGGCGGAAGTGCAGGTGGAAGTGCAGGTGGAAGTGGCAGTGATGGGATGATGGAAACCCGAGCAACTGGCTCCTCCTCCAATCGCCCGACTCGAGGCACGGCTTCCAAATACGACTTTGTCAAGGTATTCTTTTTCTTTTACGGTTTGCAACCCTCGAAACTCCTGCAGGTTCAAGCAAGCTTTCGAGATGTGGTGCAATGGATAAGAAAGACCCAAGAGAGGCAACGGCCCATAACTCGGTTTTCACAAGTAGTCTGCAATTTTATCAGAGTTTGATCATATATGTGCCATGAGGTCCTGCAGAAGAGTAGGAGGATGTCTCATAGATGTCTGAAGAAGAACCCCTTTGGCTGAAACTGTCCCAAAAAAAACCTCTGCTTTTGTTGCCCTAGAATTACTGTACTAGTAGAGATTCACACTTCAAAGAATAAGAAGAAGAAGAAGAAGAGAGGGAAATGAGGCCATGTCTGTATGTGTGCACTTGATTGTGTGTATCTGCACCTGCTGCTTCCAAAGACATGCCTTCAAACTCTTGACATGAAGGTCTCTACTTATGGTTATTCAAATGCAAGTGGGATGTTCTTCCTGGATTTCAAAGCATAAAAAGTGAAATCATGGGTATCTGCACCCACTTGCTCATCATGGCTGCAGTGGCTGTCATTGGGTTGGTTTGTCAATAATGCAGATCTTCAAAGTTAGGGCGATTTGACAGTCTTTATTATTATATTTCATGGGAAATGACATTTGCGGTGTAGTGTGTCTATGCATCCATAACCAATCAAAGACTGCTATGGAGTTAATCTTGTGTGCATTATGTCTTCTCCAGGTCTGTACTCATGTTTGATTGTGTGATGGGAAGCCAGATTAAGGTATGGCTGGGTGAAAATGCGGATCATTACTATGTGCTATCACGCTTTCTTGTCAGCCGCATGCTACTGGTGACAAAGGTATTGTTTGTTAGATGAGTAGTTGTGATCACAAATGCAATTTCCTACATGACAGCATTCAGTCATTCAGCATCTGATGATGAGATATGCCTGGAAAAGTAAAAGAGCTGAGATGAATTGTATGAGATTTTAGATGATTTTTAGCCTCTACCCAGCACATTGTAGGTAATTCTGTTTTGACAACAGCTTTGGTGTCTATCCATTAATGATCCTCTCTATAGCTCTGCAATTGGTGAATTGTGATTTTAATCTGTGTGCATGAGTTCTATTCACAAAACTTCCATGGTCACCATAATGTACTCAGGTGGAAGACTTTGATTAGTTGTAAAAATAGTCTGTGTGGATTCTGTAAAGGAACTTTGGTGTAATGGCAGATTCCAAATCATGTTGCTGTGAAAATCGCCCTGGAGCTCAAGAAATTGCTCATTGACAACAGCCTCTTAGACGTGTATGCTCTACCTTTCTTATTGCACTCACCATTCACATATATTTCTTCTTGTTATGCATAGTCATGATAGTGTGGTGTTAGAGTTACCTTCATCATCTCTCTTTCTTTCTGCTAGATCTCATTTCCTGATGGTAGGATATGGCAACCTACATATGCACATGCCAAGGTTTGAAGTAGCAGGTAAACATCCTGAGAGAGAACTCCAGAAGGATGATTTGAACATACTCAGAATGACAAGAAATCAAATATTCAATGGTGTGATTTGAGTCCAAATGTCATTATTTGATGTGTGCAGATCGCAGTCAGACTTGGAAGCAAATCTGTTTAAGGTGAATGAATACCTGCACTGGGCTTTCTTGTTAGTGCTTATAGGGTGGCTTGAGATTTGTTTCAAATCCATTGGTATTTGAACAGTGTGTTTTCTACATGAGAAGAATGCTTAGTACATGCAAGGCTAATTGGGAAGGGGTGCAGCTTATGGAGCGGCGTGGATATGGAGCAGAGTACATTGACCGCTACAAGATGATGACCAGGTATTATCCTGTATGTGCCAGTGGATTTCTGAAAATGGTGGATAGAAGTCACATGAAAGCATGAAAGAATGATAGGCACTAGTGATAGATCACAGGTTTTTGATTGAAAACAGCATAGTCTACTGTCCATTCCCTTTGATAGACAAAATGGTGGGAATCTGGAAGTTCAACGGGTGGAATTGATTGGTAATTGTGTAATGGGTTGGGGGAGGAGCAGATTCCACCATCAGCGGTTACCACTCATTATCCTGGTGAGCGGAACAGCCTGTGTGGGAAAATCAACAATTGCCACTCAGATTGCTCAGCGCCTCAATCTTCCCAACGTCTTGCAGGTGCATCAATCACCCATAATTTCCAGCTGCCAAGAGCCATAGCTATGTCTAACTTTGTTGTAGCTGGGATTTAGCAAGACTTGCTCTAGTGACTAAGTCACGACTTCTCTAATTGGGTTTGTTTCATAAATGGATGAGCAAATCAATTAGAAACAGCCATCTTATGCATTTGAGGATACATTTCTTTTATCGTCAAGAAAGTTAGCATTTGCAGGAACTGAAGTCTTGTCTAGATCAAAGAAAATTTGGCATGCAATTGATTCTAAAGACGTGGATGTTGTTGGCAACAATAACATGTCGGAAATGATATTAATGATTGAAATCTTCCAGCTGTTAAGATCAGGGGATTCAATTTGAAACACCTAGCTAGGTGTGTGTATTGGGCATGTCATTGGCATATCCGTGCTGCAGGTGAATGCTAACAGGTCTGAGATCTTATCATAGGGTGTTCATCTATTGATGAATATTAGTATGACCTGCTGAACAGAATGTGTTTATACATCACAATTTAGTGACACTATTTTGGGTTTCTGTTGTGTCTGGTTTTCAGACAGACATGGTCTATGAGCTTCTGCGCACATCAACAGAGTATGTCTCTAATAGCTCTTGCTGGTTATACCACTTGCCAATTTTTATTCACTTATATTTTGAGCAAACTCATTCCTGGGAATGCCTTACTGTTACACCACCATCACATTAGCAGCCATTAAATTTGTCTCTAATTCTGCTGAATGATATGTGCACCTGATGAGCCTAAATGATGGCCAGTGACTCTCTTTTTGGGCTGTTTCTGTGATCATTTTCCTAAAGTACTATTTTCAAGCTTGACTAATAGGTATGAGAGCTATGTACTGATGGTTTTGGGTTTTGGTAACAGTGCTCCGTTGGCATCAACACCTGTCTGGGCCCGGGACTTTGCATCACCAGAAGAGCTTATTACAGAATTTAGCCGTGAATGCAGGATTGTTCGGAAAGGTTTGATATCTACCTCTTACTTTGTGTCATACAATTTTAAAACTCGGTAGTAAAGACTGACTCAACCAGGTGCTTGAAAACATAAATTGCCATTACCAAACATAGTGTGCAAATCCCAAGTAAATATATTCCTACTGTGAAGGACATGAAATCTCACACTGGAGGAGTTGATTCTTTCTTTTTGCAGGGTTAGATGGAGATCTCAAGAAGGCCATGAAGGATGGGAAGCCTGTAATTATTGAGGTACATGATAGTTCTGAAATTGCTGTAGGTTTGCAGTATCTACATCCATGCAGACACTGCTAGCACTACTGTATTGTTTCTACTGCAAGATAACAGATAGCCTCTAAACTGAAGCATTGGGTTCTAGGGGCTTCATTTGGACCCATCCATCTATTTAATGGACGAAGGAAGTGGAGGGTTCGGAATGGGAGCAATTCAGATGAAGGCTGTTCCCTCGCCAACTGCTGAAAAAGTGACAGTTGCTGTTAGTGAGGACAGAAAATATCTTGACAAAGATGGAGTTGCAGAAAGCTCAAAAGGTATGTCCAATTGTTGTGCTCAATCTTTGTTTGCACCCGTGAAATCAAAGTTCAAATGCATCCACACCATACCTCCCCTCCACTTTGCATGTGATTTGCATGCTTATCCTAAATATAGGTTGCAACTAGAGGATGATTTATTTTATGTTCAGCAGACTTTAGTAGGTGCAAGGAATGACTAACTATGATGAGTGTACACTATTGAGGCTCTGTACTATTGTACTGTTTGTGACCTCAATATGAGGACTAGCAGGAAAGGCAGCAGTGTCAGAGGAAGCTTCTTCACGAGCACCCATCCGAAAGCCTCCTCCCAAGTGCATAGTGGTGCCCATTGTGCTCAAAATGGCGGATGTTGATCATCAGGTATTCCTTGTCTTGGCCTTGGTGGCTGAAGTCAGGTTTTCTCAACCCTGTGTAAGAATTAAGCCACTTTTCCAAGCAGGCATGTATCTTCTGTGGCCTCATGGAAGATCAGACTGTTTTAGTGTGGTACTGTTTTTCTTATGCGTAGTCAGGAAGTACCCAATCAATTTGCTACTCTATTTCAGATCTAAATTAATATTGCAAGTGAGATCATGCACAACTGCATCCTTTTATCAAATCTAAAACCTGCAGATGACATCAAAGCCACCAAAGCTGTGCTTACACCACTGCTTTTCTAGTTCCAATGCTGGGATCATCTTTGACTTGAAATTTTTTTGATTCGGTTAATTGGTGAGGTGTACAGACTCTTTTGGAGGAATGGATTGCAAGCAGGGCAGGTGAAGGTGGAAGCAGTCCATCTTCAGAGGTAAGCTGTAAAAAATCGCCAAAAGTTACACAGCATGAGCCTCTAGTGAGATACTGAAAAATCCAAAACAGACCCATTGCATGGTTTGACTTCATCATTTGAATGCCTAGTATGCGCCTTGATATTTCCCAGTTTATTGTCATCCAACTTTTGCCAATTTCATACCTTATTTGATGCCTAGAAGTTTCCTTATATGGGCTCTGCAGGAGAAAGAAAACCTCATCAAAAGATTGCAGACAATTCAGGACTACATTACATCATTTGAACCAAAGGTACATGGAAATGTGTCCAATGTGTGCACCACAATTGTCAAGATTTTTTCTTGAAATTGACTTATCCAGAATATAGTGTAGAGTGAGGGGATCTACTTGAGTTTTGTTTCAGGGTGCAGCTTTCTGATGAGTGAATGGAGAAGTAGCTACAAACTGACCATGTGAAGAATGCTTGAACCAAAAATGTGTGACAAGTTTCTGAAGTTATTTTGTGATCTGGTGGGTCTGTAGGGAATGACGGTGGTCAATGTATCTGCAACTTCATTTCCACAAACACTGGATTGGCTGCACAGCTACCTTCTGGAGGTACTACAACTACTCTTGTCACACTCAGAGCCTTCTCAAGTTAATAAGATATTTTTCAACAACACAAACTGTGTCACCTGAATTGTTTTACTGAGCATAGAGTTCATTAATTTGAACAGATGGAATCCTAACCCTTCCATGTCTTTCACATCTTTTTGCCAGTCAGCATACATCAATAGGTCAGCTGAACTTGATTGTGTGCATTTTCTGGTGTGTAGTGCATTGAGCAGGGATGTGGTGCATCACCAAGCCCCAAGGCTGGTTCTTAACTGCAGTGTACTGTACACAAAGATGCACAAATTCAGCTACCATGGCCACCATGGTAGACTCTATGTCAGGGTATGAACAACAACTGCACAAGCCATTTGGTCAATTTTCTCTTTACACTGCTCAGACAAGGAAAAGTTTCAATCGATGCAGAATACTAGTATCACCAAACATGTTGCTTCTTTTCTCTTATATCATATGAAATCAAGCTGGGAGAATTGAGTCATCACCCTTTTCTCATTCCCCTTTTCTTTGTTGCAAAGATTTAGGTTTTGGTGTTAAAAATGCCTTGAAGCACTTGGAATAAAAAGTAGTTTTCTTGTGTACCTTTCCTCTACACACGTTGTGGCAATGCTGCACATGAACTAACAAAAACCCACAACCAAATGACCGCTGTGGCAATGCTTGGATCTTACTCAAGGCTACTATGTATGCTCAGCTATGCCAATATCATAATAAAGGAAATTGTAAGGGTTTATGGAAGCAGGTAAGGGTTTTATCATTTCTCATGGTTAAGGTAATCTGAGTGCAAGGGGAAATCTCAATTATCTCACTAAAGAACTCAACAAACCCACTTATTAACCTAAGATTTCAACCTAACAACCCCTAACCCAAAAACCCCAAAAAATAAATATGAAAAATTAACCCCAGCTGCAAACCCATACCTTACAAACAAACATTTGACAAGTGATCCCCAAACCCAAATCTTATACCCATGTAATGTTTATAAACCCATAACCCCAACTTGGGTACCCTAAGGTACCTTAGATAACTTTAAATTAAAATAATCCCTAGTTTGAGATTTTGGTCCCAAATTGGTGTGACTTCAAGGATATCCTTAAAGTGGGGATAAAACAAAAAATTAAGGGACTAGGTATATAAAAACAAACTAGAGACTACTTTAAGGATATTTTTATTGTCTAAAGTGTCAATCCTTTCCATCACTTAACATTCTATAAACTCATCTTAATTATACTCAGGATCAACAACTCTCTCCCTACGATGTAAATTACAAAGCATGAAAACTAAATTAGTTGTTTTTCCTAAAGTTAATTGTTTGTTACAAATGAAATGAAAGGTTATCTTTTCATGCACAAGGCCTTTATTACTTGACTTAAAATCTTCATCAAAACATATGTCAACATTGTTTGACAACCATATAAAGTAGTCAGCTCTATGCAATGCTTAACATATTTCTATAAAACCTAATTTTTTTCATAATTACCTAGCTTGATTGTGAACATTAGGGGAACATTTACCATAACCTCATCATCATTTTCTCGACCTTTCCCTTTCCATTTAAGATCTAACAGAACACCAACATATGAATTGAATCAAGCATGAATGAAAGTTGGTTTTATAGCTTTGACAAAGTGTTTTCACAATCAAGTAGTGGCCATGAGCTCCACAGATAAATGAAATATGAAAGTATCCTATTTGTATAGGCATCAATGGAATGAGTTGAAATTGTTTTGATGGACTACAAGTGATGGCGAATTTTTTTTTTCAAAAACAAGTATACCGTAGCACCAGTTTTTTTTTCTGTGGCAAAAATTGGCAATTTTGGTTTTTTTAATTCCCAACCAATGTGGTCAAGAGAACTTTTTGGAAATTTTCCCCAAAATTGGCCATATTTCAAGGAAATTTTATGAAATAACCAAGACTTTTGGAAGATCTGGGCAAATTTATAGCTTTCTTCTTTTGAAATTGCAATATTTAGCTAATAAGTTCTAGTGGCTCCCCAACATGTAAAAGGATTCCTAGATTTTTTAATTCTCTATTTGTCTTGTAGTCAGATTTGACTATATCCTCTTGTAATTGATTGCCACTTTTGGAGCAACATGAAAAATTTGAAAAAAAATTGCATAACACCTTTTCTAGTTGGGCACTAATTGAATTCTTTTTGGAATTTTGAAATTTTACAGAAATTACTTGTTTGAAATGATAAAATCAAGAAAATTATTACCCCTGGATGTCAAAAAATTGGGAACTGTGCTTGTTTAGACATAATATTAAATGGGAAATTTCATAAATTATTATTTTAGAACAAAATGGATTTTGAATTTTTTTTATTATTTGGCACTTGGGTGACGAACCTAAAAAGGTACTAAAGTAGTGTGACGAAAAATCAACAAGTCATTTGTTGCTTAATAGTTTTCAAGGCTCTTGGAAGGAAATAAAAGAATTCTTTAAAGGTTCAATTTAATATACTAATTCTTTTTTTCTGTTTTCTCTTTTGATGCTCTATTTGTGACATTTAAAATTTTAAAAAACTATCCATGTGCTCATAAAATTCCCAATTTGTGTTACACCAAACCAACAATGTACATAAAACTGGAAATTACTTTTATGATTCAATTTGAATTCACAACTATTTGTTAGACATGAGTTTTTAGAAATCTATCTAATGTAATGAAACTAACTCCAAAACAAGTATCCCCAATCTTCATAATTCAAGTCCATTTTCTTTACTTGCAAATCTTCTAACTAATAATGTTATCCCAAAAGTCATCCCCAATCCCACACCCTATTCTAGTTTCATCCCTTATTTTTGGTTATCCTTAAAGTCCCCAAATTAGGGGATGACATTAAAAAATTGGGGGTGGGAAGCAAAGGTAGGAGATGGAATTATTTCTTGGTTGACTTTTTCTTTTTGAATTCTTAGTTTTGATTAATGACTTTTTGGATTATATACTTGACTTTTTGACTCCTTCAGCAATAGGGTTTATGCTTGAGGGATAATACTAGGGTATAAAGTTGTTATTTTAGGGTTTCTTATTACATGAACATTTGAACTTTTGCAAATTAGGGTTTGATTTTTTAGGGCTTCCTACATGGAGGTTTATATGTGGGCTTCTAATCTATTTTCAATAGTTCTCTTCTCCTTTTGAGAGCTTACACTTGTCATTTTTCATTTAAGCAATTTTTGTTTTTTCTTTTCTTTTTTATTATTGGAGTTGCATTTAGGGTTCCATTTAAGGTTGTTCATGGCTGTTTTTAGGGTTTATTGTGAGGTTTAATTTTAAGGTTTGGATTTAAAGTTCTCTCTTTTTTTAGATTATAGGGTTTAGGTTAGAGTTTGACTCTAGTTTTTTGGGGTTATTTTTTTAGTTTAGTTAGGGGTCTTTTGTTGGGCTGTTTGTAGGTTTATTCTAAAGGTTTGTTTAGGGGTCTTTTTTTAGAATTGATTTAGGGTTTCTTGGAGACTTTCTAGGCATCTTGTAGGCTTCGTAAGTTTTAGGGTTTACTAATTTTGGGGGTTGTTTTAGAGTTATTCTAAGGGTTTGTTTAGGGGTCTTTTTTTAGGATTGGTTGTAAGGTTTCCTAGAGACTTTTTAAACATCTTGTAGGGTTCTTCATAAGCTCTAAGGTTCACTTTTCTTTGGGGCTATTTTTAGGGTTATCCTTAGGGTTTGGTTAGGGGTCTTTTGTGGGGCTGTTTTTAAGGTTTTCAAACTTTTTCTAAGCATATTCTAGGGTTCTATGATATTTAGGGTTTGGCCTTTGTTTAGGGCTGTTTTTAGGGTTATTCTAAGAGTTTACTTAGGGGTCTTTTTTATATTAGTTCTAAGGTTTCTTGGAGATTTTTTAGACATCTTGTAAGGTTCTTCATAAACTTTAGTGTTTACTTTTTTGGGGACTGTTTTTAAGGTTATTGTTAGGGGTTGATTAGGGATCTATTTTAGGGCTGTTTTTTAGGTTAGGGTTATTCCTTGCATGAGATGACCTCGTTTAACATTGATGGTTCTAGCTCTTCATCAAGTAGCAACGAAGAGATGTTCCAAGAAAGACGGAGGTGGGACTAGGGCGTGTTTATAGCTACAATTATAATTACAAACACTCATTACTTGTTCAACATGAATGAGCTTGAGTTGGGTGCAACGTAGTTAGATGATCACACCATTGGTATTCGAGATGTGCTTGCCGCTATGTGGACAACTCCAAGTTTATTCAAAACCCTAACAAACTTTACTTTGCCAAAGTTTGAGGAATTAACCACCTTAGTTGTCCCCACCATTGAATCCCATGTTCGGTCCACTGATGATGCCCACATTATATGTGGGCAATTGACCAAGTTGACCTTGGAACAACCGTTGTTCCAATTTATCTTATACATGAAATATGACAATGTTGTCATGTTTGATGCATTTATGTGGAACTAGAACAAAAGTAATGTGTGTGATGATGTAATTTTTAATGCATCGTGCATTAATGAGACTTTGAACAATGAGATTCAAGGCCTATAGTTGAGGAGCAAGCTCAACTTGGTTCACAAATTCCCGAATTTCAAGGCTACATCAAGTTCATAGATGGGACCCTTGTTGAAATCTAGAAGCACTAGAACAATGAGGTGCACAAAACTTGGTTCAATGGATGTAAGAAAATGTATAGTATGAATAACACAATTTTGTTAAACCATCATGGTTTGTTCATTTATCTTGACACATGGTACCTTAGGTCTTATCACAATGTGACCATTTTGCACCAATCATATTTGTCCAAAATTGGCATCAATTTATGTGCATAGGGACAATTACTTTGAATACCTATTAGGCGACTCAATCTACATGGGTGAAGAAATGTTTGTCATGCGTTGACTCAGGAGGTGAAAGCTTGCTCCATGACATGATTTAAAGGTGATGCATGCATACCAAAATGCATGTTAGTTACAAAGTGTGAGTAGAATGGGGCATTAGAGGTCTCAAATGCAAATGGACAAAACTCATGAAAAGATTTGAATCCACTAAACTAAAGTACAACCATTTTTCAAAATTATTGTTATCCTCACTAATTTCTTACACATGCATTGTTTAGACTTCACAACTAAAGTCATTGGCAACCACATCATCAATTCAACCGATTATGATTAGAATGGAAATTATTAGTTACAAGTCTAATAATCCCCTAGCTTGAATTCTAAATTCCTCATCCATCATCACTTCTAATTATTTAGTAGCTTTGAGGTCAACTAGTTTAATCTACCTTTTTCTTAAAAACCCAACCTCCATTTTGATTTTGATCAAGGCCCTTGCATCTTCATATATTGCTAGTCACCATCTCGCATGCCATTGTAGCAATGTTCAATGATTGTGATTGGAGCACATCCACCTTTGTCATGTTTTTGTCGAATGACCCTAATGCACTCCCCCACACCCATGCCACATGACCAAGTGGATGCCACATCATTAAAACTATCACCCACTATAGGAGGAATAGTAAAGCAATTATGTGTTGGAAAGTCAATCACATTTTGTCACCTTTTTAAAATGTTTCAAATGGCATGACCATCTATAGCCTTCAACTATGTTAGGACTTTTTCATTTTGTAATACCACTTTCTCACTCCCATCTTTATTAGAAGTCTTGGTCTTCAACTCTTTCAATGGATCTCAAAGTCAATCTTCCAAAGTATCTTCTTGAAAGATATTATTTAGATAGGTCTCCTATATTCTGCATAGATGGCCTTCCACGCCAATGTTGGTATCAATTGTGTGACATTTTTCTTCTCCTTGGAATACTTGGCAAATTGATGATTGTAGATTGTGCCATCATGCTCAAATGAATCGATTCCACGAGCACTTGAAGTTGTTTTTCTTTTCTAGGAAGTTTAAAAGGTGGTTGAAAAAGTTCAAGGTCATCAACCTCACTGATGTCAAGGATTGATTGCATCAATTTCACATGAGATCTTTCAAAAAACCCATCCATACCTATGCAATTACCCCTCACACACAACATCCCTCAATATTAACACATTGGACAAGATTGACTATAATAATGTCACATCTAAACAAACTTTCTATAAAAATTGAAAAGTTTTGAATTTAATTTTGATTTTAACAACTTATTCAAAGTAACAAATCCAAACCTGCATTTGAAATAATCATATTTTAAGTAGATGGCTACATGCCCTAATTGAAATCGTTAGACTTTAAAACAAAAACCTCCAACTTTACATAAATGGTTACATGCACTAATTGAGGTTATCAAACCTTAAACAATAGCTTCAAACCTTAAATAGATGGTTACATGCCTTAATTGATGTCATTAGACTCTAAACAAAAGCCTCAAACCTTAAATAGATGGTTACAAGCCTTAATTGAAATTAGCAAAACTTAAACAACAACAAATTCAGACATTACATACATGGTTATATACCTTAATTGAGGTCACCAAACCTTAAACAAAAGCTTCAAACTTTAACTAAATAGTTACAAACCTTAATTGAAGTCAAAAGAACTTAAACAAAAGCTTCAAAC
>Ga0116230_10005651_pt1 | contig 12263 bp, 8 predicted proteins | sample S1TSphfallax_3_FD_88678 | JGI IMG/M metagenome (GOLD analysis project Ga0116230, IMG submission 88678) | Host-associated microbial communities from peat moss isolated from Minnesota, USA - S1T2_Fd - Sphagnum fallax MG | ecosystem: Host-associated > Plants > Peat moss > Unclassified | place: USA...
AGGTGGTGGAGGGAAAAGAGTCTCCCCTTAAGGTGAGTTGGAAAAACTCCACAAAGGTGGGAACAAATCATTCCCCATCCAAAGGGAGAAAAGTTTCCTCAACAAAAGACAAGGAGACATGGAAGTAACAAGTCTAGGAAGAACAATTTCAATTGGACTTGGTGTCATCAAGCAAAAGTGAAGTTTGATCTTCCAATTGACTTTTCCAAAAAATGATAAGGGTCAAAATGCACCCAATGAACATAAGCTGAGGTTTGAAAAAACTTTGATTTTGCAAAACATGGGGGATGAGCTGTCCAATCAATGGAAAAATACCAATGAGGTGTTGGTTTAGCACTTGACTCCTATGGGACTTCCAATGGGAACATTGAACCTTCAACCTAGTTACCTACTAGGGATGTGTTAGAATTGGTTAAGTCCCTCCAAACCATGATCTTACATCAAAATGTGATGCATTAAGATTTGATGTAAGCGTTGGTTGACGGGAATGGTGTCAATGCTTGTGAGTGGGGCATTGACAAAACCTTTCAAGGCAAGGTATTTGGACCTTTTCACTAAGAAAAAGGTGAAAATGAAGAGAATTTGGCAATGGTTTTTTCAATTGGAGGCTTACATGGAGATTCAATGTTTGGTCATGGACTTACAATGACTTCACACCACTTAGACCTTGTTAAAGGACCATGCCTTGGATTGGTGAACTTAAAAAAAAGTAGGAAACACTTGACTTGATGTGAATTCTAATGTAAATGCAGAATTTAGTGGCTCATTTTAAGCAGATACAACTTTCACAAAAATCACAAGCAAGTTTTTATAAATAATCCATATGGATATGGTTTCAATTTTGAAGGTTTTCATTAGTGTAATCTTTGATTTCTTAAGTTTTAGTCACTTATGAAACCTATTAAAACTATTCAGAACCAATTTTAAAAAATGTTGTTGTTAGGTAATATGGTGAAATCATTTTGAAATCTTAAGAAAAAGGCCTTTAAGTCCATAAGAATAAAAGCCCATTTAGATACTTCAATTTTGTACCCATGGGGCACAAAAAAATTAAGAAAAATCAAATAAAATTCATTTCAAAAGGACTTTTGAAAACAAGCTCCAATTTTGACCTTTCAAAAGTTCATAATTACCATTTGGTTAAGGTTTCACAAAAAAAGATTTCACATTTAGCTTTATGATTTAATTCTTCAACTCATGGTTAGTCACAATAACCAATTTGGAATGGAATTCAATATGAATTCTTGAATTTTTTAACAATCCAATCAACTAATTAGTCCATATTTTTAACTTCAAAAGTCCATCATTGACAATGAATACAATATTTTCAAAAAATAGTTATGAAAATGTCTTCACAATTAAGCTGTTAGTTTAAAATGAGTCATCATTTAATGTATTGAAAATTAAATCATTCACCATAAGCATTGAAACACAAAGCACTTGCAAAATCAAGCTTGTGACACCAAAGGTGAACTACCATACTTTGCGCTCACCCTTTAACTTGGAAGAGTTCAAGTCATGGTTGAGTAAATGAGTCACTCCGCATCACCAACTTGTCCTAAAGGATAGGTTGGAATTCTTAGAGTTGCATCAAGGGGAAGGGCTTGGGGCTCTTGCTCGCTATGTGTAGGAGTTTTATGCAAAGCTAGTTTTTGATCCCATCAAGGAAAAGCTCATGAAAAATTGGCTTTCTTGTGGGGCTTCAAACTTTGGCCATGCAAGTTGATCTTCCAAAGGGGGGACATGCTAAAAACATGCTAAAAAATGATGAAGTTGGAGTGCATGGAGGATGATGGTCCTCAATGTCTCCAAGGGGATTCTGTAAGTGGGCTGAACTAAAGAAAAACCTAAACAACAAGGGCGAAAATAAACATGCAAGTGAGAAAAGTTCACAAACGATAATAAAAGTAAGTCATTGGCAAAACAACCAACCAGAAAGAAGGCCAAGGGCAACCTATTGAAGACCAAGTGATTTAATTTCAACCAATTAAGACACTTGGTGAAAGATTGTTTTAAGCTGTTTTGAATAAGTGAAATTCTAACCCAAGGCAAAAAAATCATTCAAAATTTGATTAGAGGCCAAGGTGAATGCCTTGGGAATTTTTTTGAATTTATTAAAGATTAAATGTAAGATAAATGACAATTGGGTGTGTTGTTTTTTGGATTTAGGAAAGACAAATTCGTTCATGATCCTATAAACAATGGAACAATTGGGAGTCAAAATTGAATTGGTGGTTGATTCCATTTTGGTGCATTTGGCACAAGGAGTGATGAAATTTGCACCTAAGTGGTGTTAGGAATAAAGTTGCTTAATGGGAGGATTTTGTTTTTTGAAAAAATCATTTTGTGTGACTTAAGTAGTTTTGATGCAATTTTAGCTGACACATTTTTGGATGCTTACAAAGTAGACATTTTCCACAATGGGAATAAAGTAAAAGGGTTTGTGCTAAAATTTGTTCTAAATCAGTTATATGCCCCCAACTAAGGAGGTCATTAATTAACAAATTAAGTTAATGAATTTAAATTTAATTTAGATTTAACACAAATTAACAACCTCTTTAGTTGGGGGTATATAAGATAGAGGAATCACCTTATGAATGTGTATGATTACCCTGCCTTTAACAAAATCATAATAAAGAATAATTACTTTTTGCCCCACATTAACAATATTTTGGATCCATTAAATGGAACTAAGTATTTTAGTTGATTTGAATTGAAATTAAGGTACTATCAAATTTGGATAACAAAAGAAGATGGTAATGTAGACAATGCATGGTTTTTATGAGTTCTTGATCATGCCTTTTGGGTTGTGTAATGCTCTTTTGCTGTTCATGCCTTTGATGAATTTGGTTTTTCATGAAAAGTTAAACAAGTTCATCATCATGTATGGTGATGACATACTTGTGCACTAGGACCACAAATGAACATGCAAAACATTTAAAGTATGTTTTAAGCAAGTTGAAAGAAAACAATTTTTTTGCAACTAGTGAAGAACAAGTTTGCCCATGAAGAAATGTGTTGGGCATGTGTTGATTTGGGAAAGGGTTAAGCCTAATTTAAAAATAACTTGAGGCCATAAGGTGTTGGCAAAGGTCATTTGTGGACAAAGGAGTTACACTACTATAATTCAAGGTTTTTCAAAAGGTCCAATTTAAATAAGAAGTCATTTTTTACTAGTGGACATGTACATTTTGATTAGAGGCCCAAGGCTTGAATGACATATGTATCTTATGAATGGTGAACTTGACTAAAGTGACTTATTTGACTATGTGTCAAATTGAACATGTAGTCAAGTTGGATCAAAAAATGAACACTTTGGTCAAAATGGCCAGTGGCTCTTAGTCAACTAAGACATTTATTTAAGTTGGACAAAGCAAAATAACATCTTTAGTCAAGATGGACAATGGTGTTTTAATCAAATGGGACATCATATGCTACTTAATAAGGAAAAATAGTTATAAATTAGGTTAGGCAATAGTTTAGGCCTACCTACACACCAACTTACTTACCTACATACCTACCATCCTACAAACTACTTACCTACCTACCTTTTATTTCCCACCTACCATCTTATTAACATACCTACCTACCTACCTACCTCCTATTTCCCATTTACCATCTTACAAACCTATTCACCTACCTACCTACTTCCTATGGGTGAATTTTTTTAAGGTGTACCACACAAGACAAAAATGACCTAATATTTACTATAGTACTTTTTTTTACCCTATATTTTGATCCCCATAAAAAATAATGAGTCAAAAGTTGTCAAATATTTTAGAAGGACGATATTATATACCATTACAAATCTACATTCCATCATAATCATCCATAAATGTATTTTTACATGAAAAAAAAAGAAAAATTAAGGTGATGTTGTGACAAGATTTTGGTACACCTTAAAGAATTTGGACCCTTATGGATTACAAGCTACCTACATACTCACCCCTTTTACCTACCAACCGTTGTGCAACCTACCTATTAATTATTTAACTTTCTTACTTACCTACATAACTATTGATCTAAAATAAACAAGTGAATTTTTTTTTTCAACTTTGGATAATGTAGTCCATTGATAATGATTTGGATTATCATTGGGGAGGTGAAGGGTTCAATTCTTAATACTTATAGCCTATATACATGCTTAAAAGGTTAAGATAGGTAGGTTAAGTTAGGTTAGGAAGGTTAGGTAGGTTAAATTAGGCTAGGTTACATTAGGCTACCACCTACCTACTTTCTTGCCTTTTACAACCTAATTAAACCTATATACTACCCACCTACCTACCTACACAAAAATATATATTTTGGTTAATTTAGGAAAAAATAGGGTAAAAATTTGATTAAATGAATGGTCCACTATCCATTAATCAAAATGGCCAATCAAATAATCAAACATTTTGCCACCCAAAAAGACCACCTAGTCACATTAGATAGGTCCAAATCAACTTGTCCAAATTGTTAGGATGGTCCTTTTTACAAATGTCTAAATGGGGTTTTTTTTTTATGGATTTTTCAATAAGAAAACCATGAATTATAGTAGTGTGAGATCATTTTGGGTCTAACAAAGTTTTATAGGAATTTTTCTAGCTAGGGTTTTTGTAGATGGAAAAACCTTTCATAGACCTCTTCAAAAAAGAATTGTCTTTTCATTGGAGAGAAGACCAACATAAGGTTTTCAAGGACTTAAAGAAAAAACTTTCTTCCTTGCATGTATTGAAGTTCCCAGACTTCACAAAACCTTTCAAAGTTCATGCTAATGCAAATGATTGCATAATTGGTGGTGTCTTTTTATAAAATGGGCACCTAATTGTCTTTCAAAATAAGAAGTTTTTGAGAATGCAATTGAGGTGGTCAATTCACAAAAAGAACTTGTTTGTTATTGTCAATTATTTGAAAACTTGGCAAAATTATTTAAAAACCCATTAAAAAAAAAATCATGAATAATGTGTCCTTAAAATATTTTGAAACACAATCAAAGGCCATAACAAAACAATTGTAGTGGCATGATTTTTTAATTTATGGATGTGGAGTTGAACCACAAATCGAGCTAATACAATATGGTCCCAAATACCCTAAATTTTAAAGAGGAATACAATGATAACCCTACAAGTAAAACTCAAAGTTTGTAGGCAAATTTTGTAAGCAAAGTAAATTTGAAAGGAAAATAAGTGAAGCATGTGTGTAGGACCTCCTTGCATAACATTATTTTTGCAAAGTTGCATGCAAAAAAAAGAATTAAAGGCATAAGCCTTGAAGAGGGACTAATAAAGTGGAAGTAGTCCCAAATCTATGTGCCACTAGAAAGATGTGCACAAAAGTCATATAAGAAGAGCATAACGTGTTGCTAGCATGGTATCACGGTGAAAAAACCACAAGGTTGGCCATTGGAAGATGGTTCTATTAGTTTGAAATGAAAGAGGATGTAAAACATTTTGTGGGCATTTATGTCAAGTGCCAAAGTACAAAGTTCATGTACAAGAAGTTTGGACTTTATAGACCTTTTTCGAATTTTAAACGAACTATGGGAAAATGTTTCCATGGACTTCATAATACAACTCTTAAAGTGGAATGGAATGAACGCTATTTTGGTGGTAGTTAATTAATTCTCCAAGTTGGCGAAAATTGTTTCAATTAGGACAATTGCATCAACTTTTGATATGACAAAAATGTTCTTTGATATGTGGGCAAGGCATCATAGGATGCCTTAGTTCATTGTAAATGATGGTGATGCAAAGTTCATGGCAAGCTTTTAAAACCATTTATTTTGAAAGGTGGGGATGAAATTGTTGTTCAACACAACATTCCACCCACAAATGGATGGCCAAATAGAACGGGTCAATGGGGTGTTAAACCAATACCTTAAAAATTACATGGGTGTTAAGTAATGTTGGACCAGTATTGGATTTTTAACATACCCATTTGGTATGGGTATTTGACTTTTTAAAAAAAATTGTATACAATGACAATACGGATATTGGGGCAAAAATGTGAAAACTCATACCAAGTGGTATCAATATGTACAAATTACAATTTTCACACAATGGTATGAGTATCATGGTATTGAAATGTGTGATATCAGAAGGATACATAATATCAATATGAATATGTTAATTTAATGTGTAATGCCACACAAAAATGCAACTTTTTGCATAAGTTGAAAAGAAAAAATCCTTGATGAACCCTTTAAAAAAAACCAACAAAACATTAATCACAACAAAATTGATTTGTAAATGTCCCAAAATCATCACAAATGCGTCATTGATCAAAGGCTAAGGTTGCCAAATTGGAAAAAAAATATTAATATTATAAAAGACATAAAATCAATAGAATTCATCTACACATGTAAATCCCAAGTTGGAAAAAAAAACCCATCGCTTGATAAGTCATATATAATAACTAGCAAAAAATATTATGACAACTTTGATTTGAAAATGTCTTATATTCGTCACTAATACATCATTGATATGAGGTAAAGGCTGCCAACATTGAAGCATCGCCCTTAGTTATAATCTAATAATTTCCCACCATGCTGAAGAACAATATAACTTACAATTTACAATTCACATCTTACACCCTAAAAAGTTGACACTCATACCATGGCATTGATGTTCATAAATAGTTGTGTATGTAGATGAAGGCACTTAAAATGTTGTTACCAATTAGATCTAATATGAGTCAAAATATCCAATTTTCACATACCATGGCAATATGGTATCAACCACAATACAATGAGCAAACCATACTTAAGTGGTCGTGTATTTTCATATTCATATAGATACCCGAGTTGATATCCGATTACAACCCATATACTAGTCCAACATTAGTGTTAGCCATATAAATCAAGGCAACCATTTAAGTTTGGTGGAATTTTCTTACGATTCCATAATGCATTTAACAATTGGGATGTTCCCATTCGAACTTGCATTTTGAAAAGAAGCTAGGAAGACTATGGATGTGGCCATTCCCATGGGAAGAAGAAACCATTCCAAGGAAATTGAAAAGAGGGTGAGAGTGTGTGAAAAATTACACACCGGCCAAAAAGTAAAAGCAATATGAGAAGCATGCCAACAAAACACAAAGACATGTGGAATTTGAGGTTAGGCAACATGTGTGGTTGAACATCAAAAAATTCAAGATGCTTGATGGACTATTCACATCTTTTATTACTAAGTATGTGGGGCAATATGAAATATTCATGAAGCCCCATTTTGATGTTTAGATGTTGAAATTACAAATGAATTTTGTTGCACATCTAACCTTCATTGTTTCGAAGTTAAAATTGTTCCTTTGAGATGAAAAGAGACTAAACTAAAAACAAATATGACATTGGAAATAGCTGCCATTGAACACAAACTTACCAATGAAATAGACAACATCATTCAAACCAAACAAACATGCCAATAAGGCAATGAATATCTAGTGAAACATAAAGGCTACCATTTTAAAAATGTAGTTTAGGTGAAATTTTCACACTTGGACCATCTATTTGAAATGTGGCCAAGTTTGAACAAGAAAGAGAGCATAAAATTGAGGTGAAAATAACTAAAAGAAGAAAAGACCTAACTACAAAATGCTTAAGTGTTGATTTAAGCATCAACCTTTTTAAAGCAAGGGAAAATGCCCAACAAAAACCAATGAAAACTTAAATAAGGAAGGTTAAAGGTTATCATAGGCCTAATCAACAATGAAAAGGCTAAGAATTTATGGGAAGAAAAAGCAGTTGAAGAAGGCAAAGTGACAACAACCAATGGAAATGGGAGCTAAACTTGAATGTATAAAAACTTCCAAGGTTTGGTTAGGCAAGACCATGGTAATGGTGAATAAAATCACACACTTTCGATTGGAGAAGTAAAACTTCCCATCCATGAACTTGCGAGTCATGTTTTATATGGGTAAAGGGAGTTCAAGCCATAAAACCTAGCTTATCATTATTTATTGGGATGTTTGTAACCTTCGCTTGGAATGGTGGTTGGGGATGTTAAGCTAGATTCAAACTCCAACACCAAAAAAGGTTACAAGGGGGAAACAATTTGAATAGGAAAGTGCAAATGAAAAAAAGTCACCACAAGTGAAAACCCCACCCAAGTTCCTCTTGTGCTAAAAACAAAAAAACATAAGGTGAATGAACTTCCATAATCCGAGGAGTAACTAACCCCAACTAGAGATAATGGAAAGCGAACAAATGGGTCAAAGGGTGTGTTTTCTTGAGTACACGAGGATGTTAACATCTCTCAAGTGGGAGAAAATGACATGCCCTTCTGAATAAGACCCATGCCTTTCGCTCGCCCAATCAGGAGCATGTGTGGAAACCACCATGGGATGGTCCCCATGATGACATGGATTGCACGACATTAAATGTTGAGTTGGTTTTGACATTTGATGAAATAAGCTATCACAAAACACATTGGTGTGCCAAAATGGACAAAGGATTACGAGTGAGGGAAGGCACCGACCACAAAGCAATCCAAGTCTAAGTTTGCAATTAGGCTATGAGATGGGGCTTGGGGGCTCCATGTGAAGAAGGCTTGGACTAGTTGGGAAGTCTATGGTGGGTCAAGTTGCTCCCACCTTGAGGTTGAAAGAAATAGCCTTAGATAAGACATTCAAGATCAAGGTTTTGGGCGAGGACCAACCAATATGTGGTTTGGCCATGTGCAAGTAGTTTAGGTGCATGCTAGGAGGCCATGGATGTGAGAGTGTGCTGAGGTGGAATCCAGGTGCAACAATAAGGCCCCACAGCCGGGAGAAAAAAACATCACACTAAAATAGGGCCTGACTCTTAGTAGAAGAGTATGTAATGAAAGTAATAGCTTAATCACAAATGGGGGAGTTCATTACCTTCAAAAAAAATCCCTTTAATGGTTACAAATGAAAGAGGAAATAGAATGATTCAAACCCAACCCAAAAAATTGACAAAAAGCAAAACTGCAGTCTCTTGGTATTCCTACTAGGAGTTCCACTAGCCGACTACGTAATAGTTGTGATATATGAGTAAAATGTAGTAGATGAAGGCTAATTTGGTCATTCAGACTGCAGAGAGTCCCACCTCTGCCTTAAAGGAAGACGTTATGCCGCAGTTAGTTAATTCATTTCCTGTCCACGAGTTAAGGACAAATCACTGCGGCCATTGAATTCAACATATTCCGTCAGGGGACCGATCTCTGGGACCCTAAGGCTCAGCCAGCCATTAATCTATCATCCTTTCAGGTGATGGTTTCTGGGCGCCACACTCAACTTACACGCCATTTCTGGCACCCTCCCATTTGCTTGCCCATAGCAAAGGGTGCCCCCGGCCCCCCCGGCCTCCAACCTTTCTCATTTCCGGTTACTCTTTTGCCAAAACATTGTCAGATCCGAGCTTGTCTTTTCTAGAGTCTGTAGGCAGCTTGTTTCTTGGAGGTTTACAAAAAACGAAGTACGGAAACTGCCCCCAACAAACTCCCAAGTTGGAAGGTTATCAAGTTTGTGGTAAAGAAGCAAGTACTGGTAGCACTGATGGGCAATGTACTGATTTGGAGCTTATCCTGAATTATGGTTTTGTGATGGGGTGTCAAACCTCCCTTGAAACGTCATTAAGTCCTTTCCATTAGGACGAGAATTGTGGATTTTTTGGAAGGCACCAAGAATCTAGCTTGTAGGATACTTGCCTCTAGGTAGCTCAAACATTTGTGTCTTTTTTATATGTTTGGGGTGGGGGAGGGAAAGAGGGGAGGACAGACTGCTTGAGTGTGTAAGGAGGCCAGGTGAGACAAGAACTGAGTGTGCCAAGGACCCACCCAAAGTGCAGTCACAGGATCCAAAGCTTTGATGGGCTCCTGAGGCTCATATGGGTCCCTCTGATGAGAATGATACTGAACTTGCCTGGTGCATCCAATCGTGTTGTGCCGTGTGCCTTTTGCTTTCCATGGCACTCAGATCCTATGATTGTCGCACAGTCCAATAATTGCTCTAAATCCATTTCTTCCTTTCTTTCATGGTTGAGCGGATGGGAACTAGACCCATTTGAGAGACAAACGCTATGCGGGTCCGTCATGAATGTTTTGGAGACCTCATCATGTCTTCCCACAAATGAATTTGAGGACTTACATCATGCTCTTCAACAAATTAAAATTTGTGTTAAACTCGTCAAGTGATCAACAAAAATGAATCATCACTAGCTCAGATATTACCCCTTACACGATGATGCATCTGGTGTGGTTTTAAAGGGGTTTCCTGTTGAGTTTTAATCACAATCCCCAGCTTTTTTCTGCCACCTTCCTGAGCTAGGAGAGTATACCTACATGTCTGCTTGGGTGATGTGTGGGTTTTATTTAAGGAAGTTTAAAGGACGCCCTATGCAAGGGGGGTGCCTATCTAGTCTCCATTTGTATTCTTTCTGTTGTCAACTATGACACTCATTATTCTAATGACAGGAATGTGAAACAACTCCAAACAGGCTACTCTTTATATTCCTGTGTAGGATGGATGCCCTAGGAGACTGTTCCATGCTTTCAATGTTCTTGGTGTGTGTCCCACTTCTTTGTCCTCTTGTGATTGTAGTTAGGGGGTTTAACACAAGCCCGACCCCCAAACACAAAAATGGCCTGAATATAAGTTAGGTCAAGTGTTTGTCTTCTTTCTTTCTCCTTTACTTATTGTGGGACAAAGTCATGGTGAATACACTGAAATGTTATGATGGTATTCACCAGATGAGACAAAGTAACAACTTGGGTATCTAAAACCTATGTCAAACATGATGTTTGAGCAAGATGTTTCATGTACATATGTTTTGGTGTGACACTCACATCGATCATTCAACTAGCCAATTTGGTATTTTGTGACCCAATCTGAGGTTGCTGTCAAGTCAATATTTATCAATAATTATTCAAGTTCGTGGTTTATTCTGTTGTAATGTCTTTTGATGTACAATCCCTTTGTAATATGAGTAGTACATGTACTCCAGATATGAATGTCTTTGTGTTCACAATGTAATGTGTAGTTTAATGAAATCATGTTTCAGTTTGTTGCCTTTTTTACTACATCTACTACACTTCAGGGGTTTGGTAGAAAAGATTAAGTTGAATATATGTTGTGGTAAAATAAAACAAAGTCATTCCAGTTTAAAGCATGTAATGTATTTTTTGATGTTGATTCTAATTCTTTTGTACAACCATGTCTTCAGATTGCAAGTTGGTTTTTGCTTGTGGAGTCTGAACTCTGAACCACAATTAGATAACCCAAGTTGTTACTTTGTCACATCCTGTGACAACTAAATACATGAGATAATGTGTGGGATGTGGACATGGTTAATTTTTTAATCAAGGTTTTCACCATTACAGTTGAATTGGTGTGATATATATGTTGTTTTTGTTTCCTTCATGTCAACATCATTTTCCATGTGTAACCTTGGGAAGAAGAAGTTTCATTAAGGATGGGTGTTATGGTATTTTCTCTCAAGTGCTAACTATGATATGGATGTCTTGGTAACTAGATAGGACAACTATAGATATAAACTATTAAACAAATATACATTATTTTTGCTTCATTTTGGTAAACTGCGAGCTGCTTCACAAAAGAGGCCATATGAAGTTTAGCTCTTATGAAGTTTATTAGATGATGATACAATATTTCTTCTCTGCCTGTATACCTATTGATTTAGTGCCTCAACCACAACTAGAAAATCATTTACACAATGGGTGAGCAGCTTTTGACTCTTTCTATTGTGATCATGGTACATTAGAGCATGAAACCAAGGTGATCAAGTTCTTTTCCATTTAAACTTTTGAGCCACATGTATCTATATGCTATTTTGTTACATGGCCCAAGGTGTTCACTTTTGCCCGTAGATACAATTCAATGAATCAATTAGAGTAGGTTAAAGCCTCAAAGACATTCTTAGTGGTCCATCGGGTGACAATTATTGGGTTTGCTAATCATATCAACATAATGCCAAAACCATTATATTCTACCTTACATTTTGAATATAATTTGGAAGGTGACATTGTTTGCATGAATTAGTGGTATTTCTTGAAGAGTACAATGATTTACATGTTTCTTTACACTTGGATATTAAAAAGGTTACCATTCTCCATCAACTTTATCATGGGTGCTATATATGAACATTGTAAATGCGTGTTTACTATCTTGGCCCAATGGAAAGCCATTTTGGTTGATGGAATACTTGAGATGTGAAAAGTCCTTTCATTAGTTATGGATCAACATTTGCTTCCTATGCTTCCAAACAACTTAAAAGTCATAAATGCCTCATTGCTGACTTGTTGACA
>Ga0116230_10005652_pt1 | contig 12260 bp, 5 predicted proteins | sample S1TSphfallax_3_FD_88678 | JGI IMG/M metagenome (GOLD analysis project Ga0116230, IMG submission 88678) | Host-associated microbial communities from peat moss isolated from Minnesota, USA - S1T2_Fd - Sphagnum fallax MG | ecosystem: Host-associated > Plants > Peat moss > Unclassified | place: USA...
GGTAGGTAGGTAGGTATAATGCAACTAAAGGCCTACATCTACACTTTCAATGAATTGTACAATTTGTAAATCTTTTAATAGTATGAATTGCCACATAGTTGACAACTAATTATAAATGAATTGAACACTCTAATTCCAAAATAATGGACAAGTAATAGTTATGTAATGAAATCATAGTTGGACATTCAATTGTAACTTAGTTGTAAAACTAGTCAATTTAGTTGATTATTAATTACAAACAAGTTGCAAGTTCTAAATGTTATGGACCTTTACATAACCGTACATGTGGCATGATTATATGCATCGACACCATAGGCTAGTTGCAAAGTAATTGTTTAAACTAGCATTAAAGTTACACCAATTACAACATAATTGAAATTAACCATTTCACTGCAACTTATGATCATGGTCAAACTATGGTTGACTATTACTATATATATTTTGCATACATACGCCTATATAAAGTCCAAGTTGCAACTAATGTGCAACTAAATTACAACTATGAAATATTTTGACATGGCATTTTAATTATTAATTCATCGTAATATCCATATTGTAATTGTACCCTAGTTACATAGTAGTTTCCATGACAATCTAGATGCATGTTAATTTAATTTCCACCGCCATGAACTTTCATAGTGATCAAAGAGACCATATTATGGGCTTTCCTATTGTCATATTTTCTTTTAAATATAAATAAATAATCCAACATATTAATTACCTCTCTTCCAATGTTACAAGCTAGCAAAGATAATTCATTAATAACAATTGAATCATCATCCATTAAGCTTTCAAATGAAGGAACAACTTGATTTTTTTCCTTCAATTTCAAACTCATGGAAATGGTAGTGTAAAACATCATTAAGAAGCTAATGCCCATAAGATTGGTTAAGAACATAAGCAAAAAAATTTGAAGAAAAAAAATCCACAATAATTCCGAGGATAATGTGAGGATAATCTAAAAAATTATTGTGGATAATTCAAGAATCCACAAGTTAGAGGTGGAGGCATTCAACTAGTGGCTCTCACAATAGTTTGTCTACTATAATAAAACATAATGACATAATGAAATTATAAAGATTTTTTAAACATAATGATTTTACTATAAAACCTACAAAAAGACCAATAATAAAAAATTTAATTATCTTATCCAATTTAGAAATTCAAAAATTGTAAACATTTAAAACATACTATAAATTTAAAAATTACCTTGTTTTCACAACAATGTTCAATTTTTTGGGTCAAATTCCAATTTCAACACATGCCTTATTCCATTTTTGTCTACCCTTTCTAGACTTCTTAAGTCAAATTATGCATTTTTGCAAATATGCTTAAACAAACATAATGAAAACATACTTCAAATTATTACAATTTTTTCTTCTATAATGCCATATTAACATGCCTTTGAAAAAACATGTCCAAAGCAAGTGCCTTGAAAGTTTTTTTCTAAGCCAAGAAATTCACAACTTACAATTGATTATAATAAAACAATCATTGCATTGAGATTAGAACATTCATCTTTGACATAATTAAATAATTATCCATTTTTTTAAATCACACTTCCTAACAACTTTGTCAAACTTTTAGCTAAAGCTTGCCCTATAATTTGTATCACTTCAAATAAGCCAATTGTCACATGCTTTGGTTACCAATCATTGCCCAAAAATTTAATAAGCTCCTGTGGACATCCATAAGTCAAAGCTAATTATTACATAATGACATTCTACCAGTGCAAAAAAAACATACATTTGATTTGACTTCTCCACTAACTCTAATAATATCTCTTGTGAAAACTACCTTTTCAAAGGGAAATGTAATTTTGGACATAAACATAAAGCCAACCACTTCACCTAATTATTTTCTACAAATTGAATTGGTAAGTTGTTCTTAACAATCAAAAGACCAAGTTCCTCTAGGAATTCTTTCTATGACACATCCTCCTTTTTGAACGAATCTTTCACCAAAAAAATTTAGAGATTGCCCCTCTAGACATATTTGCTCTTTTCTTTGATGGTCATCTTTCTTTAGTTACTTTCAGCACATTATTCATTTATTTTTCAAACCTTTTTGCAATAAGAGTGTGTTATGCATCCACAAGTTTTTTTTAAAAACATTATTCCAGTTTTCTTGTAATAAAAAATTAGTCATTTCCTCACTTGAGTTCTTGGATTTATTATAATCACAAGATTATGATAACAAAGTATACAGCGCATCATTTGAGTATTTTCAAGATCAACTTCTAAATGCAAAAAACTCCCCAACACAAATAATTTCTTCCATGTGGTTTCCAATATTTTCTTTGAACATGTAATTTTTTGAGGTTTATTTTCATTAGTTGTTCAATGTCATTTTTTGGATTCCTTCTTGGTTTTGTGTGCACACTTGAGTTTCCTTCTTTTTTTTTTTCTAGAATTACATCATTCATACATTCTTTTATTATCTCATTGTTACCACTTGTTATATTTTCATCTACAAAGGATTGTTCCATTAATAGTTTTCACGAAAATTTAAACCAACATTGTTATTGTTTTATGAAAAAATCCGGGTTTTAAGAAATTTATTTCATTTTTCATCCACATGGAGGTGTTTCCATCCATAATTTGGAATTTTCATCCATCTACATTTTTCATCTAATCAACTTTTCATCATACCTAATGGGTGAACATGATTTAATGAATGGATAATTTTTTGATAAAAATTTCAAGAAAATATTTTTGGACATTTTAGTGCCCATGATTGGACACATCATTCATGTTGAGTCACATCATTCACATCACAATGTGAAATGGTGTGAGTGATGTGAAGAAAAAAACCATTTTTTGGGAGATTTATTTGGATCTCACATTTCCCACGTATGGTGTCAAATTGTGGTGATTTTTGTGTCATTGGGTCTTTAGAGTGAAGGCTTAAATGTGCATGTGAAATTTCAATCCATTTGGAAATAAAACAAATTTTGAGATTTTTTATGAAACATAAATGGTGGTGTGCATGAAATTAGTTTTGACAAAAAATTTAGTAACATGACTTTTGTGCTAGTAACACTAATACATTCAAATTGGGGTGCATTTCACTACCTGAATCACAATGGGACTTTAAAAATAAAATAGGTTCATTGCATTTTAGTGATTTCACTTTCATTAAAGTTATTTCACTATAGGGTCATTATGTAAACATCATGTTTAATTACTAGTTAACATAATTCACTATTATAATTTATTATAGTAAATAGATTTATTTTTATGTTGTTTTAAATACCTTAGGTTACTATAGGTTATACCCTAGTTATTATAAGTTATCATAAATTATTATACCCTCGGTTATACTTTAAATTATTAGGTTATTCTATGTGAAGGTATTTTAATTTATTATAGGTTTTTTACTTTTGTTTATTTTAAATTAAAGTATTTAATTAACCCTAGGTTATATTTTAAGTTATTTTATTTAAAGTTATTATATGTTATTGCAAGTTATACCTTACATTATTCAAGGTCATTTTACTTTGTGTTATTATAGGTTATTTTATCTTGATGTATAATAACTTAAAAATAATTTGAAATAAAATATAATAACCTAAGGTAAAATAACATATAATAATTACATATAATAATTTAAGGTGGAATAACCTAGGGTGGAATAATCTAAAATAAAAAGTAATAGTTTAAAATAACCTATAATAACCAAAAATAATTTAATAGTAATTTAATAATAACCAATAATAGCTTAAAATAAATAACCAATAATAATTGGGTCAAAACATGGTTGGGGTACCCAAAGAAACTATTTCATTTTATATTCATTGAACCCCTTCACTTCAACATGTTGAAACTGAATGACACATTCATATTGAACAATGAAAGTTTGATTCTATTCATAGATAGATACATTACAAAAATACTATTCTATTCATAGAATATCAAATTTGAATAAGTTAAAAAACTCCTACCAAGTCTTTGAAAAAAACTCAGGACTTTATTTCATGAGATAAAAAAATTCAAAGATTTATAAGGAATGTCTAAATAACTTTTTTTGACCCAAGACTTTACCATAAACACCTTATGTGTTAATGTCTATAAAATGTATGAATGTGACAATAACCAAATGCCTTATTGAAATTTTGGGCCATTGATAAAACATGGCTCACATAGGACAAATTTTATTATTTTCACTTTCATAAGTGAAAATAAAACTATTTCAGAGGTTTCTATAAAATCTGGAACAAAATGATTTCTTTTGACATGAGAAGAAAGGGTGAAATGTAAAATAGATGATGAGAAAAATGAAAAAAAAAGGTGAATTTTGGAATCTTTAGAATGAGTTTTTAAGGTTCAAATGGGATACCCCAATCATGCTTGGACCCAACTTACAATAGAATAACCAACAATGGCCAAGATCAACATATGATAAATAGTTTAAAATAGCCAACAATAACCTATGATATAATAACCCAAAAAACATTTATGAGAAATAATACAAAATAACAAACAATAGCTAATGATAAAATAACCAAAAATAGTTTAAGGTAAAATAACTTAAAATAACCACCAATAGCCTATGATAAAATAACCTATAATAATTAAGAATAACCTATGGTAAAATAATTAGAACAATCTACAATGGTTTATGATAAAATAACCTAAAATACCTTATGGTACAATAGCTAAAAATAACTCAAAATTACCTATGTTAAATAATGTAGAATAACCAACAATGGCCTGAGATAATATAATTAAAAATACCATGTGGTAAAATAGCCAAAAGTTGTCAAAAATAACCTATGGTAAAAAAAAATGTGCATAATGATATGTGATGACAAAAAAATATCATTCATTTCAATATTGATTCAATAATTAAGAACTTGCCCTTTAACTTGAAAGTGAAAGGAAGTGAAAGGAGGTGAAAGGTTCAAACCTACACATTTACACCCTATGTTGGTGGGTTAGGTGTCTACATGAACAAGGTTTTTAGTGAAGGTTCCTAGGTCCTTAACTTATATTCACAATTAACTATAAGTGGATTTATTATTGTTGATTTAAATATAAATGAATTTATTATGATGATTTAGCTATTAATGAATTTGATTAATTATTGATGAATTCAATTAGTTATTAATGAATTCACTTATTTGTAACTATTAATCTTTGTTTATTAAGGAGTTGCCCACTTTCACAATGGTGAATTTGTCCAATTCCACTCAAAATCTAATGAAACAAATAATGAACATGAACACATATTGGCGTAATGTAAGCACTAATTCTTGTAACCCAAAAGTGGTGGAGTGTCGCACAATAAACAATTGGGGAAATCTACACAAAAATTACTTTGAGAAATTTTCCAACTAGGAAGGATTTTGCATCATATGAAAAATTCATTACCATTTTTTTGTTGTTTCATTAATAGAAAATACCCTTTTATTATTAGTTTTTGCAACTAATTTTTAGTCATAGGTGACATTTAAAACTAAAATCCTTTTAGTTGTTTTGGACAAGTTACATATCAGAATAATTGAAAATGACATTAATTGTGGATGTAAAAAAAATCAAAGAAATATGGTTTCATCCTTCAACTTATTATATATGTATTGTCATTTGCGACTAATTTAGTCACCCAAACAACAAATGATGTGGCAATATTTTATTTTGAAAATATCCACAATATTCATTTTGGATGGTCTTTGTATATGACACTGGTGAAATAACATATTGCCATGTGGCATATTAATTGTGTCCATTTATAAGGCCAATTAATTGCTGCCACATGGCATAATAATGATATCCATTTATTTTTTGAAAGCCAATTTTTTATCACATCTAGCACGTTGAAACATTATTTAATATCTAGTATTTTACTAATTAATAAAATTCAGGTCTTTAATTTAAAATCAATAGGGAGGCTTAAGCTAATCAAATAGGTTTACTTGATAATCCTATTTTATCTTGGGTTTTAGCCTTTAAGGTCCAAAATGTAATATAGAATATAATATTTTTTAATTCTAACGTTTACTACAGAAAATATTAATAAGAGTATTTATTAATTATTATTGAAGCTAGTGCCTAGCTATTTTGTCATTAATTATTTTTGTTACTATTTCATTTATTATAGATTTTATTATAAATTTTCTGAATTCCAATATCACTTTTCAGAATTCAAACATCAAAACTTCATACTCAAATAATGTTTTTCAAACTTCAAATTTCAACTTTCAAATTCAAACTTAAACGATTCAGAATTCAAAGATCAGATTTAAAATATAAATATTTTTATTTGAAATAATAAATTTAAAATTTTAACTATCCAGTTTTAGTTTGAAATAAAAATTTCACATAACATTTCACTATCCATTTTTACTCAATTAATAATTTGAAAATTATAAATTTCATTTTTAGATTCAACTTTTTCCAGGGTTGAATATCAACTCAATAGGTTCAAAAAAAACCTTTCTAAATTCAAATAATATTTTTTAAAATTGAAAACAGAAATTTTTAGCGTGGAATAATATTTATCAGAGTTTAAATGTCAATTTTCAGATTCAAATTGCAAGTTTTAGAACTCAAATCTCGAATCTCAAATTAAAATTAAAAAGTTTAGAATTGAAACAACAATTTTCAGATCCAAATAGCAATTTGCAAAATTGAAATATTGATTTTGAGACGTAATAAAAAATTTCAAATTCAAATAATATTTTCCATAGTTGAAATAGAAATTTTCAGCATCAATTAATAATTGTCAGAGTTGAAATATGACTTTTCAGAATTGAAATTCTGATTTTCAAATTCAAATTAAAAATTTGAAATTGAATTTAAAAACTTAGAATTGAAATAGAAACATTTCATATTTAAATAATAATTAACAGAATTGAAATATCTATTTTTAGATTCAAATAATTTTCTTAGAAACTCAAATACCAATTTTAAAATTCGAATATTCTTAAAGAATTCAAATATAGCCATTTTGAGATTCAAATAACAAATTTAAGAATTGAAATAATGATTTCTAGATTTAAGTAATTTTTTTCAGTCTTGAAATATGAACTTTCAAATTCAAATAAGAATTTTGGAATTTGCATAACAATTTTCAGAATTGAAACCTTAATTTTCAATTTCAAATAATAATTCTTGAATTCACATAACAAGTTTTAAAACTGAAATAACATTTTTCAAAACTAAAATATTAATTTTCGTATTCAAATAACATTTTTTGAAGTGACATAACAATTTCCATAGTTCAAATATTATCAGATTTGAAATATCAATATCTAGATTCACTATATGAACATATGAATAATTAATATTTTTTAAAATACATATTTATCATATGGGTAATATATCTGAAATACAATTTTAATACATACATAAAAATATATCCCTAAGTCACCATAGAACATCTCAAATTTTGTTTGTTTAACTTGGTGATTATTGCAACTAATGGGACATATAAGCCTATGCATGGATGAAAATAAACATAAAAACCATCCAGTTCATAGGATGAAATTATCAATAATTTGAACAACATCACAACAATGATCAAAATAGTTGAAACTTGATCTTAAGTTACAAAAAATCTCAAAAGTAATTACAAGTCGCATGTAATTGCAAATTTAGTGGTTACATTTTGGTTTATTTCTACTGGTGTTTGGGTTAGCGCCTATAGTTCATTCTTATTTTTGGGATATTTTGAATAGGTTATCATAGGGTAGGGAATGTGGGGGAGTGTGTCACTTACTTGACAATCTAATAAAAGGGTGTACAAATTGTGGATTGATCATTCCCCACATTTGTGCATACTAAGATGTAAGATCCTTGGAGTAAAAAACTAGCTTCCTTTTTTTGCTTAGGTAGTTAATACCAAAGGTTATTATTGGTTCACTTAATGACCAAGAAACAAAAATGTTCTTGTCTAGTTTGTTTTTACACTATAGGTCCACTTGATTTCATATGCATAAATTCCAACAAGAAGTTTGAATATTTAGTTGGGTGCTTTATGTTATAACCTTTTATTGGTGTTGTTGCAAGTTACATTCGAATGTCATGACCATACAAACTCCATTGTTTGGTTGTGGTGGTCATTTCAAGTTGATGACTGGTAAACCACAATAATTATGTTCATAATGAACCATTTTTTCCTTTTTTATTTCATTTATTATGTTTTGTAATTCAAAAAATATTTTTTTACTGATTTAGTTTTAGTCTCGTGTATTAAAATTTAATCAAAGATAGAAGTCAATATCTATTGATTTTATTGGCTTAGATTTATTTATTTCTGGCACATAGAAATAATTTTTTTTCAGAATTATTTTTAGTATTTAGTTGCATGTTTTAAATTTTTGATGACATATATAAATTATAATTTTTTTTGTTTTGCTTTCCTCATGTATGTATATGCTTCATCTAGTCACGTACAATCAACCTAACCTAGTCATTGTTTGAATGTGCATGTTGATGTTTATCATTTTGATGATGTGTTTTGTTGAACCTTTCTTTGAAAAATTACTTGCTTTCAATTGGTGGGTATGGGAAAATATGAAATAATTGTCAACAAGTGGTAAAAATAATGATAAAGGAGGTCAAGAGTTTTGAAAAAGTATTTGAATAATATTTTTTTGAATGATAATTGTGGAATATAATAATTTTTTTGACAACTTAATTACACCATTACGTAGATCACTTGAAGTTACAGACTTTGGATAAATCTTAAGAACACACTTAATTCAATTATGACATTAAATTTATCTGAAATTATGTATGGAATGTTATTTCTAAAATTGACCTAGTTATGAAAATAAATAATCACATTTTAGTAATGTAATAATTTCACAAGCATTTAATTTTGTTATTACTTTTGAGATTAAAATGTAAAATGAATATAATGTCATTATATTTTGAGACTAAAGACATTACATATTCAAGTCAATTATGAGATAAAATAAAAATTTAATTAGATAATTTGAAATTAAAAACACCACATTTGAATTTTTAAAAATAAGAAGGGGGTAAAAGGGATTGCACTTCAAATAGGAATCGTATTAAAAGCTATTTCAAAGATTTTGTAAAACAAGGTGAAATTTTAGTTGGTTGGTGAACATTTAAAAAGAAAAGAAAAATGAAACCATGCTTATCCATTAATTGGTCCATATTTTCAATGAATTTTTTATACATTCCATATACATGGATTAATGGTTATGAAGCTTGGAATGATAAATAGGAGGTAAATGAATGTGTGCATATCTATTTGTAAGTTAGATGATGGTGTGGTGGGATGATGGAATCACCTTATGGATAAATTATTTCATTGTTTTCACTCACTTCAATTTATCCTATCATATTAACAAAGGTTTAATGGTGGTCAGTGGACAAGTTATTATTGAATTATGTGATGTTGATGTATTTCATACATAAAAAATGAGTTCCCTAGATGAGAACATATGTAATTGGAAATTAGATTTAGTTATTCAAATTTCAACCATATTGTGTATTACATAAATGTGTTTTATTCCAATGTTGGGAAAAAAAATCATTTTTATGAAAAACCTTAATTTTAATTTTCAAAATGAATTAGGTTCTAGGTCTAGTTCCACACATATTGGAATTAATAATTTCAAACCTTTGGTTTTTCCACAAAAAAAAATGGTTTTGATATTGATTTCACTACTAGAAATCTTGGGTTTTGTAACTAATTTTTAGTTGCATGCAACTACAAATTCATGTAGTTGCTTAAAACAAGTGACACACAACATTCAATTACACGTGACACTACATATGTAACATGTATATACCATGCAAATTTACATGATCATTTGTCTATATGTACTGATTCAAATGTAGTTGCACTTTTATATGCAACTTTCCTTGCAACTACAATGCAGTTAATTAATGTATGACATGTGTTCTAAAATTGGACAAATTGCTTGTGAACATGTCATTTTGAAAAAAAAATTGTTTTCAAAATTAAAAATTCATCAAATTAATCTCAATTGTCAAAGCTTTTGCATTAGGATGATGACACCTAACACACAATGGAACATTCATTGACCATTTGCCACATGTCCATTTTTAAACATCAATTATATGGTTACGTGTGGTAATTAAGGCCCATTTGTCCTTTTTAAAATATGAATTAATGAAATTTAACTCATCCAATTTAAGGTTAATTAGATGTTGACACATGGTGCTTAGATAGATAGGTAATTAGTATGCCTTATTAAGTAGGTAGGTAGGTCAAGGTATGTAGATAGGTTGAAAGGTAAGTTCAAACTAGATAGGTAGGTTTAGAAAAATCCAATTTTCTTTTTTGGTTTAGCCATTTAAGGTCAAGTGTTTTTTATTAAATCATCCCCAAAGGCTTGGCACTTGGTTTGTGAACATGGCTATCGCACCTATTTATATAATGTATAAAATTGGATTAGAGGCCAAAAGATGTGGGATGAAAATTTTGGTTGCAAGCATCACCAACTTAGTTACACATTAGATGCAACTATTGTTCTTATACTATGTACTAAACTAGTTTATTTATTAACTATATATCAATATATTAAAGGTAATAATAACTAATAGGTAATATTACAACATATTATAGTGTTCATAATAATAATAATATAATAATATAATAACTCATGTTCACTAATATTATTTATTTAAGTATTTATAAATAAGTAATAAAGTTTAATAAATTTCATTTTATAATTATTCAAAAATAATATGAGAAATCCTTTTTTTTAATAATGATATTCCTAGTAATTATGATTATTTATAATGATAGATATATAACATTATTTTTATATTATTACCTAGTTTCAATTAACAATTTGCTTGGGACATTCAAATATTTATAGGTTAACTAATGTAGCCTATCTACCATAAGTATTTTAACACAAAATAAAATTTTAATATATAATATTTGTTGAAAAACTATATATTGAATAATATAATTCATTATCATTATAATTAATGGCTATGAATAATTATAAAAAATTTAATATTATAATACTATTATATAATTTAGGTTAATAAGTAGTTAACTTACATTAAAATATTTTTAGATTCATTAGTGTATTATAGTATCCATAGGTATATGAACATAATTAATAATATTAAAATAATATTATTGATATGGTAAAATAATTAGAAAAATTATACGTAATTATAATGACACTATATTAATAATTATTCCTTATTAGTAATTTGATTATTATTAAGTAAGCAGTAATAATACTAATTAGTAATAGATATAGTTCTAATTCTAATAAATTTTTAATAGCTACAATTACCTATAATATTTTTATATTAGTAATTATTATAATATTAATTATTTCTGAATAATAATAAGACTTAGTGATTTTAAGTATTCATATTAAAGTTTCCAATTAAAATTCACAAATAAAATAGGTTAAACATTTAAAAAGTTCTATTTGCTTTGAATTTTATTTTAATATATTTGATAGATAAAATTTGCAAATTTGCAAATATATTTAAACCATGGTTGATTTAGCCTAATTTAGTTTAACCATGGTTATCCATTGGTCATGTGGGTAAGTTTTGTGGCAAAATAACACAAAGGAAAAGTGCCAAAACTCAAGGTTTCAACATGGAAATTACAAATCCAGATTTAATTTTCAAAAAGGAATTTTATACATATTCACTTCTAGAAGAATTGAACCCTAGCCCTTAAAGGTTTTACCTTTTGCAATGGAAATGTCTTGCATTTGAAATCCCCAACCATGCCTTACACATTGTCCCAAAAAAAAACCAATACAAGCCCAAGGATATACCCCACCCCCAATATTGCACCAAGCTTGAAGGCTAGAGCTCTTGAAACCTCTAAAGTACATAATTCAAGTCCATTGTTCACAATCCCAATGCACATTGTATACAACTATAGAATCCACATTCCTACATCATGTAAAAAAGAAAACAATCAACTAAAAGCCTTGAACATATCCCAATTCCACACATATATACATATAACAAAATGTGGGAAGTTTGAATGAGTACCATGCACACTGTAAAAAAACCAATTGGAGGTTGAATTTTGAAATTTGAACATTAAAACTTACCATCCAAGTCTAGTAACCATGTCAGACCTTGATAACTTTCCAAGATTGAATTATAGCATTGTATGGAAAATTTTCCAAACTATAGAACTTGTGTGCAAACTTGCAAACAACTAAGTCTAGGTGATCAATAAGTCTATTTCTCAACTTGCTTTTCATGAAAACAAGTGTTGAAAAACATCTTGTGCCCTCCATTGAACCTATCAATTGGGAAGTA
>Ga0116230_10005653_pt1 | contig 12260 bp, 10 predicted proteins | sample S1TSphfallax_3_FD_88678 | JGI IMG/M metagenome (GOLD analysis project Ga0116230, IMG submission 88678) | Host-associated microbial communities from peat moss isolated from Minnesota, USA - S1T2_Fd - Sphagnum fallax MG | ecosystem: Host-associated > Plants > Peat moss > Unclassified | place...
ACACTAACTTTCTCTTCTACACACCAATTTACAGGGCACCTGCAATTGCCTGGTGTAATGTATAAATGATCCCACACACCAAAGAACCTTACTGTCAGAAAGTTGAAAGCAATATGAACTCAAAGATGTTACTGTTGAATGCAACAAGTCTAGCACACGTTTGCTCACCCCAAATGCTGCCAGGGCATCAACCACTGTGGGTGACGGCTTGCCATTTGCTGCAACCAGTCAAGGAAACATTGATGTCTAATAAAGTTGCAAATTCTGTAAAACAAAGGATATGATACAGGCCTTGCTAAAAAGAAAAGACTGGTCGGAGCTAGCTAGACCCTGACTATAGTCCATACCAAGGAATTCCCATAGACCAGAATCAAAGGGATAAGGAGGGAGAAAATGTGGATGATTAAATGTGTGTGGGGTGAGGAGACTTACAAATAATACAAGGGAGAAGAATGAGGCAGATGAGGGAGGCCATGCTCACCAGCAGTGAACTTCCCAGTGATTGCATCCAAAGAGCTGTAGACCCCACAAACTATAAGTAACTGATATTAGAAAGATCAGACTATCATCAACAACAGAAAAAGGTTCATAAGAATATGTAAGAAGTACCAAAATCCCAATTCTCAAAATGACTGTTGTATTCCACATCTGAGTGGGCACGCCCTTCAAATCCATATTCTTGCAAATCCCTTTCCTCTTCAATCTCTTCTGGCAACCTAAATGGTGTTTTCTTATCAACATTTTCATGGCTGTGATGAACATGGTGGTGGTGACTGTGACTGTTGCCATGGCTCTGATGAACATGGCTATCATGACTGTGCCCATTGGTATGGTGCTGATGGACATGGCTGTCATGACCTTGTCTGTGGTGATGATGATCTTCATGCTTGTGACTCTGGTCATGTTTATGCATGTGGTGATCATCATGGTCGTCAGAAGACACATCACCAGTTTGTTGCATCTTCTGATGCATCTGGTGTGCATACTTGTGCAGAAGATTAATAACCTCATGCCCAGCAACCCCTTCTGCACTCATTACAAAGCTTTGTTCGTCAATGCCCTGCTCTGGACTGCTCCGAGCAGCAACAGCCTTAAGAGACTCCTCAAGTTTATGTAACCTGTCCGTGGCCTCCACATCAGGATTCAATGTGTGACTGCCCACATCTGACTGGTGTACGGTTTCATCATCCCTGTCCTCATCAGTTGCTGTAGTTCTCAATTTCACATTCACAAGCTCTTGATTTGCTGCAACATACACAACCAATTCAGACTCTCTCTCTCTCTCTCTCCAAAAGGGGTTTGGAAATCTGTAGTTGAATCCCTTACCCTAATCTGTGACCAGAATGGATTTGTTCCGCAATACCTGTCATCAGACACTTTGCACGCCTGCCAAGTACTCCATGATCTCGACAATGATCCATGGCATCAAGCTAAAGATTTCAAACAGTGAGCACGAGAGATATGAAAGAAGACAACACCAAAGGCAGAGTTGCTTCATTACAAACCGGAATCATCAGAATGCTTGCCGCTATAATCCGCCTTAGAGAATCCTTGTTTGGTCAACGTACGCTGCGATAGCAATTCTTCTTCTTCTTCTGCCTGCACTTCTTTTGCTGCGTCGTCACCGCTCGCCTGCTGCCACTTCTGTTGCAGATGATGCGCGTAATTCTGCAGGAGGCCAATGACCTCGCTTCCTTTGGCGCCATCCAAGCTCATGGCAAGGTTATGGTCATCGATTGCCAGATCCTCTTTCTGTGCATTCAAAGCCAGTAAAGCTGCCTGCAGCTTCTCAAAATGTGCATTTTCTAGGGTTCGGTCGCCATCGCTGGGAACCTGGAGCTCCTCCTCACCTTCATGTGCGGACGAAGAAGAAGCTTGGATGATGAGAAGCGCAAGAAAGAAGAAGGAAGCTACGGCTCGCAGCAGCTGCCATTTTCCCATCTTTACATTCATTTCCGCAATGCACAATTCAGCTCTCCAACAAGAGTTTTATGGCGCAAACAAAACGCGAGCCCGAAGAGCTCCGTTTCCGCAGGAGTGATCGTCGACTCAAACGCTGATCCCGTGCGGAAGCGGAAACAGCGATGGGCGTCAGTCGTTGCTCTCCACAACCGCCGGTTATCATGACGGAAAACCATTGACGAAGAATAGGTCCATGGCACGTGCTTTGCAGTCGCGTTCGAAAGAAAGAATACCAAGGAACCAAAGCATTGAGCAGCAGGTATATATATTTTATACCCTTATTTTACCACGATGCATTTCTGAGAAGTTTTTGGTACAAAATGGAAGTTATCCATAAAGAGAAACCTCAGTTAGGGACTCACCCTTTCACTTCATCATGATTAAATTTGAGTTATTCCTAATAAGCTTAGCCTAGAAACCCCGAAATTCAATTCATTCTTTCCAATGCATCCGACAGGAGTTGAACCTGCGAATTCTCCAATTATGAGTTGAGTGCTTTAAAATCGCTCGGCCAGTAAACTTGGGAGAGCAATTATCCAGCATAATCCAACGTCCATCCATCCCATGTGAGCATTTTGAAAATTCAAATGTTTTTCAAATGCCCACAGATGCAAGGATTTCATTTTTTCAAAATGCTCACTTGTTTTAATTTTCAATTTTTTGTTTTTCCTCTGATAACCGCCGGGTATCATGGAAGGAAAAGTGAGGGATCACCCTGGTTTTTTCTGTGTCTTTTGAGTGTAGGGCCCAATGCCATTACCCAACTTTCTGTTATACATACAAAGGTTGTAGGATTAGTGTAGGATAAGGCCCTAGTAGGACAAGTGCACTACCCTAAGAAAGGGCCATACAATGCAATGGTTGAGTGCGGTCCTGCTTCTTTTAACCTGCAAGTTTTTAGTAATTTAAGAAGAAATTTGAACACACAATATTTTGCTTCTACCCCCAAAACAAAAACCACCCTTCTGGAACATTTTTGCTCCACACATCACGAAATCCACAAGCCCCTACTCCACACATTGTGAAGTCCACAAACCCTCTTGCACATTGCAAAATTTGCAAATGTTTAAAATACTTCGATGACGGCAGCTCAGTGCGGTTGTATGGAGCCAATCTCGCACGGTTCAGTCGCAGGGAGCCCAGTGTGAATAATAATCCACATGAATGGTTTGAATTAAGGGGCGTTAGTGCAAAATCCACTCCCACACACGATTCTGACCTTCATTTTGCAGTCAAAAAATCCTGGGAGAGCATGTGTGCATGACTTTGTAACTATTCTTAACGTCAAACAATGGCAGTTAAGAATGAGTTAAAGCGGCACGGATGACAATGTCCAACTAGGAATCAACTTCTTCTTCTTCTTCTTGCCATGTGCAAGAAAGAAAGAAAGAAAAAAGTCGTCTTATAAGGCCAGAGTGAACCAGTGCACCAACGTGGATGGAAGGTGCACTGACAGGATCCTCTTTTTCTATCCCTGTGCCATCTCAGTTTGACTTTTCTTGTTTGCCCTTTCTCAGCCCTGATCTCAGTGTTTTTTTTTTTTTGCAACTTTATTTTCTCCCCGCCCCCCACCCAGTTTCCTTTTATTTGCTTTTGAAACTTTTCCCACCCACCCGCCCCCCATCTACTTATCTACCTACCTGCCCTTCCACTTTCCTACCTACCAACACTTTAAGTAGGTACCTACCAAACCCCACTTGTACATGCCTACACCTACCTACATGGTTGCCACTACAATTGATCCCCATTGGTCGACAACGATGAGGAAAGAATAAAATGAAGGTATTACATGGAGCTTGGTCTTGTTCACTCAAACAAATAAGTAAGGGGATGATTAAAGTATCTAACACACCCTATATAAAGGTATTGCAAGTTCTGCTTAGAGAGTGGTTTTATAGGGGTATTGCAAACCAAGTGGATAATCAAAGCAATACAAAGCTCAAATTTTAATTTAGACACATTTAATGTATGTTGTATTCAAATTCATAAAACAAAATACTCAATGAACATGCAATACCCCATTATGGGTTGTGAAATAGTTTGGGTTCCATATCATATCTTCTGAAACTTGGAGAGGTATTGTGTGTAGCCTTAACAAAACTTAAAAGGAACGCAATACCTTCATTGGGCTACACTATAACACCATGGGCTGAATTATTATGGTCCAGGCTATTAGAAGGCTATTGATCATGCCCACAAGCACTCACTAAACATGCAATACCCCTCTTAAGGTATCCAAGAAATACATTGGGTTCCATAACATATTTTTTGACACATGGAGGAGTATTACATAGCCCTATCAAAACCAACACGGAAACCAATACCCTCATTAGATGTATTTTATAATTAAACACCATGGGTCTATGCTATCAGAGGGGTATTGTTCATGGCCAAAACTACTCAATGCATCTGCAATACCCCTCGCAAGGTATCCTATAAATACCTTGGGCTCCGTAACATATATTTTAAAACTTGGAGGGGTATTGCATAGCCCTACTAAAATCTAAAAGCAAAGCAATACCCTACTTGGGGCATTCAATAAACACCATGGGCTAAATTATTTTGGTTCAAACTATCAAAGGGTATTGTTATGGCAAGGAATATTCAATGCACATACAATACCCCTTATAATGTATCCCAAAAATCCTTTAGGCTCTATAACATATCTTTTGAAACTTGGACGGGTATTGCATAACCACACCAAAACCTACAAGAAAACTAATACCATCATTAAGGTATTTTAAAATTAAACACCATGGTTGTACGCATGGGTTTACGCTATTGGAGGGGTATTGCTCATGGCCAAAACTATTCAATACACTTATAATACCCCTCTCAAGTTATCATAAAAGTACATTAGGCTCCATAACATATCTTTTGAAAGTTGGAGGGATATTTCATAGCCCTACCAAAACCCATAAGCAAAACAATACCTTGTTTGGGTATTTAGTAAATGCCATGGGCTAAATTATTTTGGTTTAGACTATCAAAGGTGTATTGTTAATGGTTAGAAATATTCAATGCACATGCAATACCCCTTGTAAGGTATCCCATAAATCCTTTGGGTTCTATAACATATCTTTTGAAACTTGGAAGGGTATTCCATTACCATGCCAAAATGTAAAAAGAAAGCAATACTCGCATCATATTGTGATAATATCCTGAACCATGAAACAAAAGGACATTTTTAAGAAAAAATCATTCCATGTTCAATATATCATTTCATACATATTGATTCAAGTAAATTAAGGTATTACAAAGTTTGTGACATTGATGGTAGAAAGTCACTTGAACAAAGTTATGGAATTTAAATATAATACCCATATCGTATTATGATAATCCATTAACCATGAAACATATTAATGTTTTTAAAATATTTGATTCCCTGCCAATACATCATGAAATTCATGTTTTCAAACTTATATGTTCACCTTTCAATATGATTTAACATATATATAAACGAACGTAAAGTGAAATTGCTCACATTGACAGTACAAGGGTTTAATGTAAAATTTATTACTTAATGTTAAAAATTCATAGTTTTTCAAAATCAAAAAATAAAAGTTCATGCTTAACATTTCTTCAATGATGTACATTTTTAGGTTTTTCCTTCTTAAAGTTGTAAACTCATTTTTTTTTAAAAACATACAGTGTATAATTTAATGATATTCTAATGTCTTTAAAAAAAATTTAAAGCACATGATCTTTTAATTTTTTTAATGGTTCACATAATAATAATAAATGATCTCTCCCATATATTAATCCTATGTATGATTGATTTTTTTTTGACATATAATAAATAGTTTATAGGCTAAAATAATTATATAGTAGGTCAATAATATATTATGTTTCATAATATATAACATAAGTCCTTAGGTAGATTTTATTTTTTATGATGTATAATATTGGTTTAAATATTGGTCTAAGTATATTTTTATTTGTAACATATATAGTAACACATTATATATAATTAATTATATTATGGAATTATATTGTTGAATCATTTTAATACATATAATATCATCATATTTACTTTAAATAAATAAAAATTGACTAAAACATATATTAAATTTAAATTATATATATAAACCCACAATTATGTATAGTGCAATTTTTTTTTATGAATTTTATTTTTAATGAAAATTTAAAAATTCCAAAAGATAAGTTATTAACATTGTCAACTTTATGAGTAAATAAGTTCTAGCAGACTAAATAGTAGACAATCCTTCTTCCAACAATTGATTTTGCTTGATAGGATTTATAGCTTGTGTGTTACACCCACTAATCTGACTTATACTAAGATTTCTTTTTCAAATTTTCTACAAATGGATACCCATCTCTTCTTTGCTTAAGAAATTTCATATCAAATTTTATGCAAATGGGTTCCCATATATTTTCTTTGTTCAAAAATTCTTCTTCTCAAATTTTTTGCAAATTGGTACCCATGTTTTCTTTTCTCAAGACCTTTGTGAAATTACAAGTTACAAATCCAACTCATGAACAAATCAAATTTGTTCAAAGCTCCATAAAATCAACCCAAGTTTGAAGCTCCATCAAAACCTATTCTCTTCGAACAAATCCATTGCTAACTAGCCCGACTAATTCAAATCAACTAAGTTTGAAGCTCTAACTTGAAATCAACTATTCCTTGGAAGTTTCATGGAAGTCCTTGAATAATCATGTGTGATGGTGTTGTGTTAAATAATATTTATGTGTTTTGTTCATTCTATTTATGGTGGATTGCTTACAAGGTATAATTAGAATGGGAGTATTAATAGTGTGAAGGTGATGAGTCATGTTGACATGTTATTGCAGGCCATGGATCATCAAGGATGTGGTACATTAATTACATGCCTGGAGGTATGACATTTTGTTGGTTGACAATTTTCCTACATATTTCTTCCTTAGTTTGTTTTCAGAGCAGTCATAGCTCAAATGTTCTGCAACAACAATAATGGCTAGAAAATTAGTAATGCGATGTTTGAAATTTAAGCAACAAAAAATATTGTTTTTTTTTGTAATGCACCTTCTCTGAAGAAAGTAATAGCATCATCATCAAATAAAATAATAATAATAATACAAGAAGAAGCCTAACAAAAAAAAACCAACTAATTTCCATAGTGTTCCAAAGTTTCCTCTTTTTTCTATAATGCATGTTCAAATTCCTATGTTGTTAAAAAATCATCATTAGCAAAAAATGGTGAAGACCCACCCACCCACACATTTCTTCTCCAATTTTCCATTCCATTTTGAAAGCACCCATCATCTTTCCTTAGGTTCTTTGCATCCCTTAAGGTTTTTGAATTTTGATCTTTTTAATCATTTCAAGCATGCATGTAACACAAAATTTGTTTCAAGTGACCAACTAACCCATGAATCCTTTTGAAAAGCTTGTTGGGAAAAACTTGTCTTCATCATTGATCATGGAGGGAACCAACCATTTGAAGAAAAACCTTGATAATATCTAATGACAAAATTATGGATGTCATTGTGACAAGGGCTTCATTTGCTTACTCAATTGGCTCAAAATTAGGATATTATCATACCATATCCCTTGCAAATTTTGCAACAACAAAATTAAGGTAACAACCTCATCAATGGCCATAATAATAGGCAGGTTTTAGTTATAGTTCTAGTTTTTTGTTTTAGTTTTAACTATAGTTTTCATTTCTAGTTCTAATTTTCAAAAATATTGTGATTTTTGTGATTTTTTATCTATTATTTGTGAACATGAAGATCAAATGACCATTAGAAAGGCACATTAGATATTTGTTAAGATGATCATTTTTCACACCATATGGACGCAAGCATAAACACAAGATGAATTACCAGCTACAACAAAAGTTCATTGCCAAGGTTATCCAATTGATTAAAATGTTGACATTAACCAAAATAAACAACTTAACTTAGCATAAGTAATAGGCTAACATGTTAATTGTTACATAACCTAACCTTATATATATTTAATAATATTATAATATTATATATTTTTATTCATTTTAGTATTTAGTATTTAATATTTATTCAAAATAAGTTTTTTTATTAAATGTAATTTTAATATATATAAACCCATTGTTGTGTATAATGTAAATTTGGTTATGATGTTTTTAATTTTCGAAGAGAATTAGAAATTTCCCAAAAATGTAAATTGTGTTTTTGTTTCTATTATTTTTGTTTGAATACTTGGTTTCAATAATGACCCAATTTTTTCCTTTTTTAGAACCCAAAAAAAATCAGGAAAAATGAATTCTTTCAATTAGGGTTTAGGGTTTAGGAATAAGGGTTTTAATTGAATTTTTAAATATAAGTACCTAATATTATGTATGTTTGGTTAATGTAATTTTAAACTTTATGTAAAATATAATTTACAATAATGAAATAATGATATACTTAATTAATTAATGTGTGGGTTTATTAAAAAAATTGCAATCTTAAATATATAATATCTTAATAAAAAAATTATATTAAATTTTTTAAGTAAACATTAAATATAGTTGAAATATATTTTGAAATTCATAAATGATAAGAATTGTTGAATGGACCAATGCAAAATCCTTGGTATATGTACATGAAGGTATTGCAATATTGACCACATTGATGGTATAAGGTCACTTCAATAAATATTTGATGTGTAATTGTAATACCCTCATCGTAATGATAGTTTCATTACCTTTTGCCATCAATGTGATTAACTTGACAATACCTTCATTTGTACCATAGTTTAGGATATTGTCACAATATGGTTTGGGTATTGTATTGCTTTTAGAGTTTGGTAAGGCTATGCAATACCCCTCTAAGTTTCAAGATGAATGCAAATATCCCAAGATGATGCAGGTATTACATTTAAACTCCATAACTTTGTTCAAATAGACCTTTTAACATTAATGTGAAGAACTTTGCAATACCCTCATTTCCTTGAATCAATATGTATGGCATCATATAGTGAGCATGGAATAAATATTTTTAAAAACATTATTTTGTTTCATGGTTTACAATATTATCGCAAAATGATGTTGGTATTACTTGTTTTCTAGGTTTTGTTAAGGTTATGCAATACTTTTCAAAATTCCAAAATATATGTTATGGAGCCCAAAGGTTTTATGGGATACCTTTGAGAAGGGTAGTGCATGTGAATTGAATAGTTATGGGCATGAGCAATACCCATTTGATAGCCCAAACTAAAATAATTGAACCCATGATGTTTGCAAATTACTCCAAATAAGGTCTTATTTTCCTTTTAGATTTTGGTATGGTTATGCAATACCCTTCCAGGTTTCAATAGATATGTGATGGAGCTTAAACAATTTTTAATATACCCTAAGAGAAGTATTGCACATGCATTGTGTAATTTTAGGCACAAGCAATACCCCTCCGATAACTTGGACCAAAATAATTCAATCCATAGTGTTTATGAATTACTTTCATGAAGGTATTGCATTCCTTTTAGGTTTTGTTTAGGCAATGCAATACCCCTCCAAGATTTTTTAGATATGTTATGGAGCCAAAGGAATTTTAATATACCTTAATAGGGGTATTGCATGTGCATTGATTAATTATGGGCATAAGAAATACCCCTCCAATAGCCTGGACCAAAATAATTCAATCCATGGTGTTTATAAAATACCTTCATGAAGGTATTGCTTTCCTTCTAGGTTTGAACTTGTTATTTTTCAAGGTAAAGAAAGGTTTTTTGGTTTGAGTGCAAGATTATAATCAATTTTTTGATAATTTCATCAAACATACATATAAGAATATGTGAAGGTGTATTTTTAACTATTAACATAAGATGTTGTAAAATGAAAGTAAAATGCCTTAAATAAAAAACGTAGGTGACATGTGTTACAAAAATGTTCAAAAAATTGACGAAGTCCAAAACAACCCCACCCTAAAATGGGGAACATGTCATAATGGAAAATATGTGGTTGCCTCAAAAATAAATTTATACCCAAAATCCTGAAGACCAAAATAACACCTTGATAAAAACTAAAACAAACTATGGGCAACCTATATCATTATCGGAGGGGGATGGGTTTCCATCAGCCCTTTAGTACTGTGCTGATGCAACCTTTGCATCATGGGGATGCCGACACATAAAAACCCCACGATTAGTCAATGTTGCCTCCACAACATTAATCACATCCTTGATGGTGCTTCGAACCATAAAATAAACAACACAATAGAATAAATATTACATATGAAACTTTAAACATGAAATTCAAATAAATTTGAGTATGAAACTTATCAGCCATGAATCATTTATAAATCATGGTATTGCGTAAGGAGGCCAATCTCCTTATGCCCCACCATCATACTAGATGCAAATTTCTAATCATGTTCCAATGCCTTTGAGTGCTTTTACATATCTAGCTTGATTTGCGCAAATGACACCTCCAAGGTTTTTCATCATGCTTCAATTTGGCTTGCACATTAAATGAGATGGACCCCACACCCCATGTAATCATGCCGAAAAGTTGAAGAATGTGGCTAAAAACTAGCTTCGTAAGTGTGGGCTTAGGCACCTCATGTGTGTATTGTAAATAAACTTGGAGCCTATCCCACTCCACGAGTGTGTGTTTTTTAGCCCTAACAATAGCCTTCTGTTCATTGCGATGGAACCATGCCCAAGGGTTGCTTAAAACTAACACATTCATGGCCACATGATTTTGATTCCTTTCACCTTCCTCCCAAGTAGATGGGTGTTTAGGGTTGCTCGGCTCCATAACCACATTGTGGTGCGCATGTAAATGTCGTACCAAGTTGTAGTTGGCCGTATAGGATGCATCACACCCATCAACCCTGCAAGCAAATTTGGGCCCATCCCTTGCCCAATGGACACCATTTAGGGCATTCAGGGGAGGGGCAACCACATTTGAAATCAAAAGACTAAACTAAAAAACCTAATGTGAGAATTAATATTTTGGATGACGATTATCCTTTTCATGATGAAAATATTACATAGATAGATAAAATATTGTAACACACAATGAGGGTATTGCATAGAAAGATATAAATAAATAAAAACATGAAATGAGGGTGTTGTTAGAAGTCAATGTTGAAATTTGCATAAAATGAAGTTAATCCTAAAAAGAACAATATCACCTACAAAGCCTTCAGGTATTGCCTAGATATTTAAACCAAAAAAAAATGCCCCACCCACCTTCTCACATGGAAAAGGAAGGTGAGGCAAAGGTTTTAATACCACACTTAGGGAGGATATTGTAATCACAAATTTGACCAAGAAAAACCCCACCCATCCTTTCCACTTGGGAGGATGGGTGGGGCAATAAATTATAATAATAAATGAAGTTCAATATGTCACCTCCATCAATATGTGCATGAGGTTCAACATCTTCATTTGCATTCTTTCACTTTGGCACTACAATAGTAGGAATTACGTTTTCTTGTTCTATATCATCAAAATAGTTATCTCCAAATCCATTTCAAATCTATCAGCATCTATTGTAGATTCTTTTGCAATGTCTTCCTTAGCTTGCAATTGTTTTTCAACAATCCCATTTGGAGCCAATGCAACCACATTTTCAACACCTGCTTGTTGTCTCATTACCCTTGCCTCCAAATTTCCTTCATTCATGACACCTCCCATGCCATTTGTTTCACCATTCTTTGTTTTCTTTCGAATTTCCATTTAACAAAAACACAAACATCACACATTTTTTTATAAAAATGTAGCAAAATAAAAAACCAGTTGGCAAGCCAAAAATAGTTCTTGGTGCTTACAAAATAATGCCAAGACCACATTTGTTGTTTTTTTTCACTTGTAAGACCATAACAAAATGACAACAAATAGTTGCGCAATTCATTGTCACTATTTTGTTCTTGCAAAACTAAAGTAGAACAATGACGAGTGGCTCAATTGTTTGTTGTCATTCATTTATTCCTAAAACATCACAACACAATGATGACAAATAGTGTTCATTATTGTTTTTTTTTGCTTGCAAGACCATAGCAGAATGATGACAAGCAACATTCATCATCATTTTTTCCTACTTGCAAAACCATAGCAAAACAACGATGAGTAACGTTCATCATCATTCTTTCCCTTTTGCAAGACAACAACACAATGACAAGTTGTTCATTTTTTTGTGTCTTATGGCCTTGTTTTTTCCCATGGAGTTTGTTGTTGTTTAAAGTTCTTCCAAAGAAAATGGTGTGACGAACTTCTTATTCATCCCTTCAAAAACATTTCCAAGGAGAAAATCGAAGACCTTATGTCGTAGCTCTTTATTCCCAAAATGATATTCTTGGGCTTTATAAAGCTTATTGTAGAAGTTGTAGCA
>Ga0116230_10005654_pt1 | contig 12260 bp, 7 predicted proteins | sample S1TSphfallax_3_FD_88678 | JGI IMG/M metagenome (GOLD analysis project Ga0116230, IMG submission 88678) | Host-associated microbial communities from peat moss isolated from Minnesota, USA - S1T2_Fd - Sphagnum fallax MG | ecosystem: Host-associated > Plants > Peat moss > Unclassified | place: USA...
GGCCGATCTCGCGGCCGCCGGCCTCGCCATCTATACCAGCCTCGATCCCCGGGCCCAGTCGGCGGCGGAGCACGCACTGACGCAGGACTTGCAGCGTCTGGATGCGTCCGCCGCGACGCGCACCGCGCACCTCGAGGGCGCCGTGGTGGTGGCCGAGCCGAACAGTGGCGACGTCATCGCGGTTGTCGGCGGCCGCGAGTCCGGCACCGACGGATTCAACCGCGCGCTCGACGCACGGCGTCCGATCGGCTCGCTGGTAAAACCGGCCGTGTACCTGACTGCAATCGAGAGCGGTCGTTACAACCCAGCGTCCCTGATCGAGGATGCGCCGATCGAGCTCAAACTCTCCGATGGCAGCGTCTGGGCACCGCAGAACTTCGAACACCAATTCTACGGCCGGGTGCCGATGTCGCGCGCTCTGGCGGAGTCGATGAATCTCGCCACGGTGCGCCTCGGGCTCGACGTCGGCCTGGCACGCGTGGCCGAGACCCTGCAAAAACTGGGCCTCGACTCCGCCCCGACGCTCAATCCATCGCTGCTGCTCGGCACCGTCGAGATGTCGCCGATGGAGGTTACGCAGGTGTACACGTCGCTCGCGGACGGCGGCTTCCGCGCGAGGCTGCGCGCGGTACGCGCGGTGCTCGACGACCATGGCCGACCGCTCAAGACGTTCAAGGTGCAGGTCGAAGAGGCGGCGCCACCGGCTGCGGTCTACCAGGTTGACCGGATGATGACGCTCGTCACCACGCGCGGCACCGGCCGCGAGGTAGCGGCGCGGCTGCCGCGCGGCTTGGTGGTCGCCGGCAAGACCGGGACCTCCTCGGATTTGCGCGACAGCTGGTTCGCGGGCTTCACCGGTAGCTACCTGGCCGTGGTCTGGGTGGGCTATGACGACAATCGGGTAACCGGCCTCACCGGCGCCATCGGCGCGTTGCCGATCTGGGTCGATACCGTCAAGACTCTAAAGTCGGCATCCTTCGAGCCGGTGCCGTCGGATCTCGTCGAGGATCGTTGGATCGATTTCAGCGACGGCCTGGAGACGACACCGTCCTGCAGCGCGGACGCGGTGTTGGTGGCAGTTCCCAAGGACACTGTCTTGCCCGGGAAACCGGGTTGCAGCTCCTCGCCACCCGGGACGCTGGGTGAGAAAATCAAGACATGGATCAAGAACGTCACGCACTGACGCGATTTGCCGGGCTGCCGGCCATGACCGGGTTACTGGCCATCACGGCGCTGCTCAGCGGTTGCCCGGCACCGGCGACCCGACCTTCGTTGCCGAGCGCTCCCACCGATTCGCCGCGACCCGATGGCGCCGCGCAACCCGGTCCTGCGGCTCCGCTGCCGCCGGCATCCAGGCCGCCACCACCGCCGCCGCGTGAAAATCACCTCTCGCCGGCCACCCGCGCCCTCGTCACCCAGGCTCGCACGTTGCTGGCACGGGGAGATTTTGACGCCGCCTCATCGACTCTCGATCGCGCACTGCGCATCGAACCGGGCAATCCCCTGCTGTGGATAGAGCGCGGACGCCTGCGGCTCGCGGAGAACGATCCACGGCAGGCCGAGGGCTGCGGTCGCAAGGCGCTGACACTCGCGAGCGGTGATCGCGGCACCCAGGCGCAGGCGGGCAGGCTCCTGGCCGACGCGCTGCGCGCGCAGCAGCGTAATCCGGAAGCGCGAGAAATCGAGCGACAGCCCTATATGCATTAAACAACCGCTACAATCGAGTGGACGTGACCGCCGGGTGAGAGTCCAGACATTGCCTACCCTTCCGAGCAAGACCGTGGTGATCGTGGGCGGCGGCTTCAGCGGCGCCACCTTCGGCCTGAAACTGCACCGCCGATGTCCCGGGTGGCGAGTCATCATCGCGGAACCCAAGAAGAACCTCGGCAGGGGCATCGCCTATGGCGCCTGCGGACCCGACCATCTGCTGAATGTGCCGGTGGCGCGCATGGAGATCGGCCTTACGCCGACATTCGCAGACTGGCTTGCACATCGCCGCGGCTCGCTGGCCGAAGCATTGGTGGAGAGCGGCCTCAGTCTCGGCGCGGCCTTCGTGCCGCGCCGGCTGTTCGGCGACTACCTGGAGGAACGCGTCAACGAGGCGCTCGACGGCAAGGCACTTGCGGGTCTCTCGAGCGTGCGCGGCGACGTGGTGCGGCTGCTCAACGAGCAGAGGGGCGTACTGCTCACCGACGGACGCCAGATCAAGGCGGACATCATCGTGCTCGCGATGGGTAATCTGCCGCCGCGGCCGCCGGCGAGCCCCGACGCCTGGCTGTACGACAGCGGCTTCTTCGTACCGGACCCCTGGGCCTTGGACGCGTTCGCCGATGTCGATCCGGCGGAACCCCTGCTGCTGATCGGCAGCGGGCTCACCACCGTCGACGTCGCATTGCGACTCGTCCAAGGCGGTCATCGCGGACCGTTGGTGGCGGTATCGCGTCGCGGGTTGACGCCGCGAACCCATGCCGCCGGAGGCGCATGGCCGGAATTCCTGCATGACATGATACCTGCGTCCGCTTTGGCCCTGACGCAACTCATGCGCCGGCAGATTGCCCTGGCGGCCGCGCAAGGGATCGCCTGGCAAAGGGTATTCGACGCGGCGCGGCCCGCCGTACCCGGGATCTGGAACGCCTGGAACGAATTCAACCGGCGCCAATTCTTGCGTCATCTGCGGCCTCGCTGGGATATTCACCGGCATCGCATGGCACCGCGCGTGAGCGACGCATTCGCCAGACTACAAAGCAGCGGTGCGCTGGAAATCCTGTCTGGGCGCATCGTCGGCTATCGGCCGGACGGACGATTGGTCGAGGCCACGCTGCGTTTGCGCGGCGGCGCAGAGCGGCTCTTCAAGGCAGGACACGTCATCAATTGCACGGGGCCGGGCGGCGATTTTGCAAGAATCGCCGTTCCGCTGATCGCCGAATTACGCGATCGCAAGCTCGCAGTTCCCGATCCACTCGGCGTTGGCGTCGAGACGCGCGATTGCGCCGTGATCGACGGCTCCGGTGAGCCATCGTCGTGGTTGTTCGCCCTGGGGCCCTTGACGCGTCCGGCTTGGTGGGAAATCACCTCGGTTCCGGAGATCAATCTGCAGATCGACCGGCTCGTCGCTCAGTTGAGCAGTCCCGTCACCGCACCGCGACTCACGGCTTCCGACTTCATGGACATGGGCGGCGGCATCTGATGCGCGCCGCATCGGCAGGCCAATGAATCCACTCGTCACCAAGGTGCATGGCAGGGAAAAGCGGTGGAGCGCGGAATATGCGGCGCTCCGCCGGCTCTGCCTCGCGTCGGGACTCAATGAAGAATTGAAATGGGGCCAGGCTTGTTACGACCTCGACGGACGCAACGTCGTATTGATCCATGGCTTCAAAGACTATTGCGCATTGCTTTTCATGAAAGGCGCATTGCTCAAGGATCCCCACAGCATCCTCGTTCAGCAAACCAAGAACGTGCAGTCCGCCAGGCAACTCCGGTTTTGTTCTCTTGCCGATATCGACAATCAGACGGCAGCGGTCAAGTCCTACATCAACGACGCCATCGCGGTTGAGAAATCCGGCGCCAAGGTGCCGATGAAGAGCGAGGCACAATTCGAAGTGCCGCGGGAGTTTCAAGAGCGCCTGGACGATGACCCCAAATTGGCCGAAGCCTTCCATGCGCTGACTCCCGGAAGGCGCAAGGGCTATCTGTTGCACTTCGCCGGGGCCAAACAGTCGGCGACACGCGCGGCACGGGTGGAGAGACACGTGCAGAGAATATTGAAAGGTCTCGGACTCGATGATTGAGTCCGGTCGGACTCCGGTTGCATTCCGCTCTCCAATCGGCAAGTATTGCGCCGCAACAACTCAGTACAACAACGATCGGGATGGTTATGAAAAGAGCTTGCGCCGGGATGGGTCCATTCCGACTCTGGGCGACGATGATACTGTCGGGCGTGGTCGCCGCCGCTTGCGGAGGCGACAGCGGATCTTCCCCGACGCCGGCTCCGACGCCAGCTCCCAGCGAAACTCTGACAACGCTTGCTCCGGATACGGCCGTTGCCGGCAGCTCGGATCTCATCATCACCGCAACCGGCACCGGGTATACGACGTCATCCGTACTGAACTGGAACGGAACGGCCTTGACCACCCATTATGTTTCCACCTCGTCGTTGACGGCGACCATTCCCGCTTCTGATCTCACGAGTCCGGGAACGAGCTCCGTCACCGTCACCGATTCGTCGAACGGTGACGTCGGATCCGCGGTTGTGAAGTTCACAGTCACCGACCAGGCGGCGCCATCGATCGCTTCACTTGCACCATCGACTCTGACCGCGGGGGGCACCGGATTTCAACTGACCGTCACAGGAACCAACTTTTCGCCGGTCGCGAAGGTGCTGTGGGACGGAGCTCCCATACCGACGACGTATGATTCAGCAACCCAACTGACCGCCCAGGTGACGGCGGCTCAGATCGCTGTTCCCAAGAGTATCGCGGTGACGGTCCTCGACGACGCGGCTGACGGAGGCACTTCGAACGTCAGCTCATTCGTTGTAACGAGCACGCCTCCACTGCAGGCGGCGCCGACGATCTCTTCGCTATCGCCTTCTACCGTGGTTGCCGGCGGCACGGGTTTTCAACTGACGGTCACCGGCACGAATTTTGTGCCGATCGCTCAGGTGCAGTGGAACGGCGCCTTCATACCCACGACCTATGATTCGCAGACCCAATTGACCGCCCTGGTGACGGCAGCTCAGATCGCTGTCCCCGCGAGCATAGGCGTGACGGTTCTCAACAACGCGGCCGCAGGCGGGACATCCAACGTGAGCTCCTTCACGGTGACGACCGCCGCTCCAGCGCCAATCTTAACCGCCGTTTCGCCGGCGTCCGTCGCGGCATACAGCACAGGCGCGCTGACCTTGACCGGGAAAAATTTCACGGCATCGTCGGTCGTGCTGCTCAATGGTTCCGTGGTCTCAGCGACATACGTATCATCGACGCAGATCGCGGTCGGGCCGGTGGCGTTCACTTACGGATCCGGAAGCGCCCTCCAGGTCACGGTGGAAGATCCTGCGTCCGGCAATGTCCCATCAAATGCTGAAACCATCGGCGTCACGCCGCCCGTTCCGGTAGCCACCAGTCTCGCGCCGGCGAGCGTCATCGCTGCTCAGGGTGCGTCGTCCCTCACGGTCAGCGGTCAGTACTTCACGTCGACATCCACGGTGTATTTGAACGGCGGTGCGCTCGTGACGAGCCTGAACAACCAGGGTCAATTGGTCGCGCAGTTGACTGCGCAGGATGTCGCCGTGGCAGGCACGGCAAGGATCACGATCGAGGATCCCGCATCCAGTAACGTGCCGTCGAACGCTCTCAACCTGGTCATCCAGGCGCTGCCTCCTGTTTCGTTGACCTCTCTCTCCCCATCAAAGGTACCTTCGGGAAACGGCGCCTTTACGCTGACGGTGTTCGGCACCGGATTCTCGACCAGCTCGAGCATCGCGCTGAATGGCACGGCCTTGACGACGACTTACGTCTCGGCCACGACGCTGAGCGCCACGGTCAGCGCTGCGGCGGTGGCAAACATTGGCAGCACGCCGGTCACGGTCGTCAATCCGGGCAATCAGGGTGGGACCTCATCGCCGCTGACGCTGACCATCGTCGCACCCTCGATCGATGCGGTTTCTTACCAGATCACCAACGGGCACAGCGGCTTCGTCGCTTTCAACTCGGTAACTCTGCCAACCTCTGCGAGTTGGTCCGTCAACGTCGGTGGCGAGCCATCGTATGCGCTGATCGTCGGCAATGTCGTCTATGTGACGGCGAGCGTCAACGGCAACAGCCAGCTGTACGCGCTCAGCGGGTCCACCGGTGCGACGGTATGGGGACCGATTGCGTTCGCCGGTGTCACCGGTATCACGTATGACGCCGGAACAATATTCGTCGACAGTGGGACCTATAGTACGACGGGCATCTTGTCGGCCCTGAACGCCACCACCGGCAATGCGATTTGGAGCACGACGATTCCCGGTCAATTCGCGACGCAATCGCCGCCGGTTGCCGCCGAGGGTCTCGTGTACACCCTCGATGACGGCACCTTGACCGCATTCAATGAATCCAATGGCGCACAGGTCTGGCAGCAAAACGTGTCGGGCACGAACGGCGCTCCAGCCGTGACGGTTGACGGGGTTTACGCCGCCCCGGTTTGTTATGCCTACGACCTGCAGCCCGCGACGGGTGCGGTCATTTGGTCCAACAATACGGGCTGTGAAGGTGGCGGAGGTAACACGCCGGTGGTGGGCAGCGGCAGGATGTACGCGCCCCTCAGTCCCGGCTATTACGCCGGTAACGTGTACTCGGCGGAGTCCGGCCAGGTGCTCAGCGCATTTTCGGCGAGTGCACCGCCGGCTCTATCGACCTCGAGTGCCTTCGTCCTCGACAATTCCACGTTGCAGGGCATCGCGCTGAGCAACAATCAGATTCTATGGAGTTTCGCCGGCGATGGGACATTGGTGACGGCGCCGGTCGCCGTCAACAACTACGTCTTTGTCGGCTCCTCCAGCGGCAATCTTTACGCGCTCGATGCCACGACCGGCGCGCAGGTCTGGACGAAGAACCTCGGTGCCGCAATCGCGGGGCCGGCGACGGGCGGCAATGCGACGCAGGGTGCCACCGGCCTCTCGGCGGGCGACGGGCTACTGATTGTTCCCGCCGGGAATACCGTGAACGCTTTTGTACTCTCGGCGAACCCGTAGAACGTAGTCTCGTCACCGGCGGCCCGCTGTAGATCGACTCTGGCACGCTCGGCCTCGCACCGGGCCGCGTGGGCACCGGGGAGGACATGCCCGGCGCAGATGTGCATCCGCGCATCGCCTACGCTGCTTACACGCTGGGCCTTGCCGGCCGTGGCACCCGTTCGATGGTTGCGCGCTTTGCTCCCACGGTGTACGGCTCTAGAGGCGACCACGGCTTCGTCGCCGTGCTGGCGCGAATCGCGCGCGATAAGGGCATCTCTGGTTATATTGGCGACGGCCGGAATCGCTGGCCTGCGGGCAACCGGCTCGATGCCGGCAAACTGGTATAACTGGCGATTGACAAGTTACCACAGGGCAGCGTGCCGCACGCGGGTGCCGAAGAGGGCGTGGTCACGCGCGACATTGCTTTCCGCGTCCAGCTGCAGATTTGTGGAGCATCGTTGTCCGATCTGAGAGCAACACCCGCTCACTCAACCACGAATGCAATGGAGTTCGCCGCGCCGCTTGTGCCGAACGGTGATCCTGGCACTTGTGTCAGGGCACCCGTGGACTGATTAATGGAATAGACAGATACATTGCCAAAGTTATTGGCTACGAACACGTAGGCATCTGTCGGGTCGAAGAATGCTCCGGCCGGGTACGTACCGGTGGCAACTGAGCCTGCCGAGGTCAACGCGCCGGTATTCGTATTCACTGAATACGCACTCACCGTGTTGGCGCTGTTGTTGGAGACGAATCCGAACTGTCCGTTTGGCGTGAGCGCGAAATACCAAGGAGCTCTGCCCGCGGGAATTGTGTCGAGTGAAGTCAGCCCGCCGCTGCTGGAGACTGCGTATGTCTGAACGTCATTGGCACCGGCGTTAGCCACGTAGGCGAAGCTGCCGCTCGGGCTGAAGGCAATACCGCGCGGTTGGGAGCCAGAGGCATACGGCGAACCTGCAGCAGTCGTCAACCGACCATTGTTGACGTTGAAGTTATAGACTTCGACTTCATTGGACGACTGGTCGGTCACGTACAGCAAATTGCCCTGTGAGTTGAACGCGACTGCATTGGGTGCGCGGCCCGCAGTGGCGAATGGCGAGCCCGTGACCGGCGTCAGTGCGCCCGTGCTTTGATTGACCGCCAGAACCGAGATCGAATCAGCGTAATAGTTGGCCGTCACCACGTAGCCACCAGTTGGGTCCACGGTGACGAAGAAAGTGTCAATTTGTCCAGAGACCCCCTGCGTGCTGAACGGCGAGCCGCTGACTGCGGTAAGCAAGCCGGTGTTCGCATTGATTGTGAACGCGGCGACCGAGGCCGAATTGCGATTGGTTACATAAAGAAACTGGCGATTCGGGGTAGTGGCGACAGAAAAGGCGTTAGTGCCGCCGGTCGCGAACGAGCCCCCGCTGATGGCGGTCATTACACCCGTGGTGTTGTCAACCGTGAATGCATTGATGGTATTGTGACTGAAATCGGTGACGTATGCGTATTCGACGGAGACGACCGTCATGGTTGCGGAGGAAGAGTTGATTCCGCTTGTCGAAGCCGAGATCGTCGTCTGGCCGGTTGCGAGCGCCGTGGCCAGGCCGTTTGAGCCCGGCGCCGAACTGATGGTTGCAGCCGACATGTTGGAGGAGCTCCAAGTTACTGCGGTTGTGATGTTCGCAGTGCTGTTGTCGGAATAGGTTCCTTGAGCGGTGTACTGCGCGGTGTTCCCACGGAGCACGCTTAAATTGACCGGCGTTACCGTTATTGACACCAGCGTGGCGGCCGTGACCGTCATAGTCACCGTCGGCGAAGTCACTGAATTCAGCGTCGCTGTGATGTTCGTAGTGCCGACGCTCTGAGACGAGGCGGAGCCATTGTTGCCTGATGCATTGCTGATGATCGCAGTAGCGGTGTCAGAGGACGCCCAGGTGACCGACGTCGTCAAATTCTGGGTGGAATTATCCGTGTAAGTTCCCGTAGCGGTGAACTGTTGGTTGAGTCCAAGCGCGATGCTCGGTGTTGTGGGTGTGACCGCAATGGAAGCCAGGGCGGCGGAGGTGACCGTCATGGTCACGGTCGGCGACGTCAATGAATTCAGCGTCGCTGTGATATTCGTGGTGCCAGCGCTCTGCGATGCGGCCGAGCCGTTGTCGCCTGACGCATTGCTGATGCTCGCAACGGCAGCGTTAGAGGACGTCCAGGTGACGGCGGTCGTCAGATTCTGGGTGGAATTGTCCGTGTAAGTTCCCGTAGCCGTGAACTGCTGATTAAGGCCAAGTGGGATGCTTGGTGAGGCAGGTGTGACTGCGATGGATACCAGCGTGGCGGAGGTCACCGTCATGGTCACAGTCGGTGACGCTAAAGAATTTAGCGTGGCTTTGATGTTCGTGGTGCCCACGCTCTGTGACGAGGCCGCGCCGTTGTCGCCTGATGCGTTGCTGATGCCCGCGACTGCGGCGTTAGAGGACGTCCAGGTGACGGCCGTCGTCAAATCCTGGGTTGAGTTGTCCGTGTAAATTCCGGTCGCCGCGAATTGTTGTTTGAGTCCAAGCGGGATGCTTGGAGCCGCGGGCGTGACTGCGATAGAGACTAGCGTGGCGGAGGTCACCGTCATGGTCACGGTCGGCGAGGTCACGGAATTTAGCGTGGCCTTGATGTTCGTGGTGCCCACGCTCTGTGACGAGGCCGAGCCGTTGTAGCCTGATGCGTTGCTGACGCTCGCCACTGCGGTGTTAGAGGACGTCCAGGTGACGGCCGTCGTCAAATCCTGGGTTGAGTTGTCCGTGTAAGTTCCCGTAGCGGTTAACTGTTGGTGGAGTCCAAGCGCGATGCTCGGTGCCGTGGGTGTGACTGCGATTGAAACCAGGGTGGCGGAGGTGACTACCAGTGAGACTGCCGGCGAGGTGGCCGTGCCCAATGTGGCGGTGACATGGCAGGTTCCGGTGGATACCGTGGTCGCAAGACCGGCGGTGCCTGCTGAGTTACTGACCGTGGCGACCGAGGTTTTGTCAGAAATCCATGTGACCTGGCTGGTGAGATTCTGTGTGGAGTGATCCGAGAATGTCCCTGTAGCTGTAAATTGCGGATGAAGTCCGAGTGCAATGCTCGCTGCGGGGGGTGTGATCGCGATCGCGGTCAACGTCGCCTTGGTAACAAACAGAGCAGCGCTGCCACCGATCGAACCGCAGACACTTGGGTTGCTGCAGGAGGCGCTGATTTTGGCAACGCCCGCACTCACGCCGCTGGCGAGCCCACTATTGTCCACGGTGGCGATCGATGCATCCGATGACGCCCAGGCGACATCCGCCGTCAGATTCTGAGTAGTGTCATCGGAGAATACGCCAGTGGCCGTAAACTGCTGAGTCGTTCCTGCCGCAACGCTGGGTACGTAGGGCGTAATTTGTACGGACACGAGGCTCGCAGGCGTAACGGTCAGCGTGATCGTCGTTGTCCGCCCCTGCAGGCTCGCTGTCAGAGTGGCGGTGCCTGCCGTGACAGCAGTCACCTTACCCGTATTGCTACCGATGGTTGCGATCGCGGTATTGGATGATGTCCAGGTCGTCGTGCTGGTCACGTCCGAGTGCGTCGAATTGCTGTAGATTGCAGTCGCAGCAAGTTGTGCGGAGGTGCCTGCCGCAATGCTCACACGAGCCGGAGTGATCTGGAGTGATTGCACAGACGGAGACGAATCCTGACTGTGACAGCCGCTCAGCGTAAAAAGCATCAACGCCGAGAGCGCCGCGATCGACCGAGAACTGAGCGCGATGCAGCGCATCGTGTTCAACAATAAACGGGTGTTTATCATTTTGGTGTCATTACTTTTGAGTGAGGTTGTACCCAAATCGTACGATCTTGAATCTGTCGTTTTGCGTGCAGAACTTGACGCTTTCTCTTCGAGTCTTGTGAGCTTCGTCGCGCTCCGACTTTGCTGCGGGGCACACACCTTGGAGTTGGCAGGACCGAGCAGGGTCCCAGCACCTGTTCAACACGCCCTTGAATCATTCAGCGAGGCAAGGTGCGCGCCTTCAATCTAATCAGTTGGCTTCCATCACGTGAGCGCCGTGCGTGCGACTTGCGTGTGAAAATGCTTGCCTCACCAGCCAATGGCAGCCAATGCGTCGGTATTCGCATTCTTCGGCATCTGAGCTGCCTTGCAGCATAGGTGACTGTCGGGAGTCGCTCCGCTAGAGTAAGACCATCGCTTGACCGGTAACACTTTAATGGCGACCAAGCTCACCACAAAGGGGCAAGTCACGATTCCCAAGAAGGTCCGAGACTATCTCGGCCTGAAAGCCCGAGCGCCGGTGTCCTTCCAAAGATTGGACAACGGCGAGATCGCCATCCGCGCCGTCAAGGGCGCTGTGAAGCCGCGTGCCAGCAAATTTGCCAAGTTTCGCGGACGTGCGACCGTGCGAATGAAAACCGAAGACATTCTCGCATTGACCCGGGCCGATTAGGTCCGTGATACTGGTCGATACGAATGTTCTACTCGATGTTTTCGCGGATGACCCGGACTGGTCCGACTGGTCGCAGCATCAATTGGACTCCGCCTGCGCCACAGATTCACTCGCGATCAATGCCGTTATCTACTCGGAGCTCTCCATTGGTTTCGCGCGGATTGAAGAACTCGAGGCAGTGATCGAAGAGGCATCACTCGCAATCGAAAGCATCCCCCGGGAAGCCCTGTTCCTCGCGGGCAAGGCGTACCTTCGATACCGGCGCGGCAGAGGAACCCAACGCAGCGTGCTTCCAGACTTTTACATCGGCGCGCACGCCGCCGTGATGCGATGGCCCCTGCTGACACGCGACGGGGGCCGCTATCGCGCATACTTTCCGACCGTGTCGCTAATCGCACCATAGGCGATTTTCGCTGGAGTCGCAGCCAGTCTTGGCTAACGTTGGCCGGAAGGCGGAGGGGGCGATGGGATTCGAAAATGCCGCTCCAGAGCCACTATCATTTGAAATCATGGTGTAGCGAGATCGTCCGAGCGCTGCGTGCGATCCAACGCCAGCCAATGCGAGCTAATGGAATGAACGAAAGTCGGGCAGCGCCCAACGGGATCAGTGCTCAGTGACACGGACACGGCGGAGACGAACACAGGGTTTGCGCCTGCCTCACGGCATTACCACTCCATTTGTCGCGGCGCGCGCTAATCGTGCAAGCCCGCGAGCGGGCTGGCCAAACTCGCCTTTAGCTGATGCATATTTGGCAAATCACCGCGGAAATCAAGGTTGCAGCTCCCCAGCGACAGGCGTATCTTGGGATTGTTGAAGATTTCAACAATATGGGTGGTTCATGGCGACCGTCAATTTCAGCGTACCCGATGAAGTCAAGATGGAATTCGACAAAGCATTCGGTGATCAGAACAAGAGTTCCATCATCGCGGATTTGATGCGGCGGGCCGTGCGTGAGCGCAAACTCCAAATCAGGCGGGAACGACTCTTCCGTCAATTCGGTTTAGCGCGTAGCGGTCGGCCCAGCTTCACCAGCGAAGAAGTACGCAAGGCGCGATCCGTCGAACGGCCGTGATAGTCGTCCTCGATGCGAGTGTGA
>Ga0116230_10005655_pt1 | contig 12260 bp, 10 predicted proteins | sample S1TSphfallax_3_FD_88678 | JGI IMG/M metagenome (GOLD analysis project Ga0116230, IMG submission 88678) | Host-associated microbial communities from peat moss isolated from Minnesota, USA - S1T2_Fd - Sphagnum fallax MG | ecosystem: Host-associated > Plants > Peat moss > Unclassified | place...
TAGGGAACTTCATTAGATATATGTGTGTATGTGAATACATAAATTCACTTGAAAAATATTCCATGAAAATAATATAAATGTTAGGGAAAAGGTTATTTTAAAACAATTAATGACAAAAAGTTGGGCTTAATTTCCCTAAACCTAATGTCCCCCCTATTTATTTGAAACATATATTAGGCAAAAGTTTAGATTACAGCAATGGAACATGAACATGAGTTGGTTGATATGTGGGTATTACAATTTGAAACGCTTTATGGAAAACCCAACCATAAACAAGAGAAGATCAAAAGTTTGCAATACTTGCATAGACAAACAAATTTATGCACCAAAGGATCCTTTCATGAAAACGAGCAATGTAATTATATAAAAATATTATATTACATTTTTCGTTAAAGTTATTGTGCGAATATTTCATGATAAGGATAATGAAAATATTGTTTAAATGTTCTAGCATGGCCACAAAATGTGCTAACCCTATTAGATAAAGGTATTGCTCATTTGGTTTATAGTAAATGTGATCCATTTGTAATGGATGAGGGTGTTGTGTGCAAAATGGCATAAAACTAACCCAGAATCTACAAATCCCAAAATTAAAGGTCAAAATTAAAACAAGTGGATTGATACAAAAATGTTCAAGTAATCACATTACAAAAAGGATGGTGACAAAAATTTATCATGTTAAGTTAATCTATAATGGTTCAATACAACATGGTGCATACATGCACTAAAGTTATATCTATAATGATTTCTTTGAAGAGGATGAACTAGAAGGAATGCCCATATTGGTGCGATATTTTGTTACAGTTTCTACATCTTTGGTTGCATGGTGATGAGTAAATAGTTGACGATGCTCAAGTGCAAGTCGAATTGCATTTGCAATAAAAGCCTCCTTTGTTGTGCCCCGAAGCTTAACACAAGAAAATAAAAAAACAAATTACATTCCAATGTTAAAATGCAAACAATGTTTTTTTATTTTTTTAAAAATGGAAATTTACCACCCATGTATGATTTCAGAATCGTGATACTTGGATATTGCATCCATTTCTTTGATTCGGTTGCATTTATTGGACTCCAATGTCCAATATCGGGCGCCCCATGCAAGTTTCAAAGGTTTTGCATAAACAACTCTACTTGCCCGAATTGTCTCAACAAGGTTCTTGTCCTTTTCAAGGCGTGCCCATGCATTTTGTGGGATGAACCCCACACCCCATGTGGGAATCCCAATGATGCCCAACAAGATCTTGGAGGCTAAACATACCAACAAAGGTCATTTAAATTGTTACATTTGTTACGCTTGGGCTTGGAGCTCATCCCATTTTAACTTTGCTTTCTTTTTCACTTCATTGAGAGCCTTCTTTTCATTCCGCTTTTGCCTTGTGTGCGGGTTGCTCAAAATTTGAGCATTCATAGCATGGTGATTTTGTTGCCTTAGTCCCCCAACATGAGTAGAAGGACGGCCATATTTGCATAGCTCCATGTGAAGCATGTGTTTGTTGTCCAAATGTTGATGAAGTAGTCATTTAGTCGCACAAACGTTGGTGCATCCATTGATCTTGCACTTCCACTTTGACCCTTCGTGCACCCAATCTACATCTTCCATTGCATGATTCGGTGGTACTTCTACTTGATCATTTTCATGTGAAGCCACCGAAGCCCCCTACAAGAACAACATTCAAAATCAAACCATAAAATAATCCTTTAAAATGATGAAAATATTGCAAACAAGCTAATAACATGTGTTTGTTGGATTTTGCAAAGGAGATGTATTTCTATCTTGAGAGTAGAGACTTCTATTTAGGCTAGCTTCCAAAGTTTCAGTATTTTCTTTTTTTTTGGTTATGAGCCAATGAAAATGGATAATTGTGAATAGAAAAAAAAAAAAGAGTTGAACTTGGGAAGCACACCAAGCTAATTAATTCAAAGATGAAAACTTGCTATAGAAATTATAGCACTCAAAGAGACTGAAATTGCAGGGACAACAAAAGTAGATCACATTTTTGGCTACTATTTGGATTTTTAAATTGCTGAATCATCATTCATTTTAACTGATGAATTATATATATATATATATATAATTTTTTATTTTTACTGCACAGGAGCAAGATAAGTGAATTATGTTGTTTCCGCATAGCTGTGGAGTCCAAGGGGGGTTTTTTTTTAGCAATGTAGCGAAACCAGGGGTCATCCACAAGAAGATTTAGCCAATTTTGGCTATAGACCAAATATCAAATTATAAAAAATATGAATCCTTTCATATTTTGGCTACCTGCTGAAAACTGTTGTATAAATATGTTGACTTAGATCTTTTTTTCAGAATCTGGAAAGTTATGGTCAATTTTCTCACTTTCTTTTTTTAATGTATTGAAATCATATTTTTCAGACGAAAAAAATTACTTTAGTTTGCTAAACAAACAAAACCACTGTTCGAGACTTCAAGAAGGGCCAAATTCTTCACTGGCCAGGGTGAACTAACACCCACATTGGTACCTTCACCTTTTTTACCAAGGCGAGGCCTCTTAGTGACCATATCAAGCCCCAAAAATGGTAGATTTGAAGTTAGAGGCCCTGATTTACTCTAAGCATGGGATATTTGTAATATTTAGAAATAATATTAACGAAGTTTTGGATTTATACCATGGTAGCAATGGTTCACCCAAGGCATTCTCCACTAATAAAATTTATTAAATTTAAAATTCTAAGAAAAAGGAACATGTGACCTTAAACCTTTGCTGGAAATCTAGGTTTGGAATGTAGCACACCAGAGGAATAGATTGAAACAGTAATGGAGACTTGGAGACTAAGATCATCCCCACCGGTGGTGCTCGGTATGTGATCAGTATTTATTACATTGGTCGAGGTGGTTTGCTCTTAGTAGTTCTCACCTCGTTAATCATAATGATTGGTCGAGGTGGTTTGCTGTTAGTAGTTCCCACCTCGTCGATCGATCGTAATGATTGGTCGAGGTGGTTTGCTGTTAGTAGTTCCCACATATATGCAGTCCCTGTTTCAGTTTTATGGATGGGGTTGCAAAAATTTAAATAACTAAACTTGGATGTGAGAAATATTTTTTGCAGGGTCATAAAATGAGAGCACCCGGTCGGATGCTCTAAATGAGTCCAAATAAGTGTACAAATAAGTACGCTTGACCTAAGTACTAAAGAACACATTTTTCTATGATCCCACCAACCTCTCTCCCAAATGGTGACATCACTAAAAGAAAAAGTCACTTATGGGGTGCACATGGACACCTCTATTGTCAAGGTACAAGTCACCTATGTAAGGTGCACATGGACGCTTCTATTGTCAAGGTACAAGTCACCCATGTATGGTGCACATGGACGCTTCTGTTGTCAAGGTACAAGTCACCTATGTATGGTGCACATGGACACTCCTATTGTCAAGGTACAAGTCACCTATGTAGGATGACGCTTCTTTGCAATGACTTTGGTTCACCTAGGCCTCTTATTTTTGGGAATGACCTCATTTTGGGGCTTTTTAGTTTAGTCCTCCATTCAAAGGTAAGTGTGGCAATTGGATGCATGCATTGGTTGCCCTTTTGTCACATGGTTGAATTTAATAATAGTTTGATGTGATGAGAGACGTGCCACACATGGGCAACCAACAACCCATACTACTTTATTAGCAATTTGGAACTACTCGAAAACACTAAACCCTAAATTTGGGATTTGTGGTCCCTTCCCACTTGGGGACCACTACTAGACCCCAAATTTGGGATTTGTGGTCCCTTCTCACTTGGGACCACTATACACAAATTTGGGATTTGTGGTCCCTTTGGACTTGGGCTCACTTCAACCCAAATTTCTGGGTTCTCCTTTGATGGGCTGCATGATTTCAGAGTTTGGTGGACCACTAAGGCCTATAATTTTTTTTAATTCTTTTTTTCCCCAATGATGTCCTATAAGGGGGTATGGAGGACCATGAAAAGGAGGGGTCTTAAAGTTGCATGGCCCAAAAGTGTTGTTGGCGTATGTAAAACAACAAACGAGACAAGGGGGCCACTGACCACAACTGGAGACATGGTTCCCCAGAAAGTACCCAAGCTGGGGGGTAATGGGCCCCAGTATTGCGCAAAACTAAGGACAAAAATCAAAAGTAAAGATGAAAACAGTGCACCAGAACAAAAAAGAGGGGATCAAATTGGTTTTGCCTAGGTTTGAACCTTTGAACCCCTTCCTTGGAGATATGCACCCTTCCAATTTGTGTGCAAGTGCCTTTGCTTTGCTTTGATATTGAGTTGGGGGGATTAACAATTATATGAGTGTAATCAAAGCCATGGGACAATAATGGCACAAAACTAAAATTTGCATTTTAGAAATGGGCATTGACAATACATACATGAAGGAAGGAATGTGACAAAATGATTTTTTTGGGGGTGATGTTAGAAATCCTTGTGAAGCCATGATGTGCCCATCAAGCAAATTATAATGTTTTAAACCACACTTTTGAATGATTCATTTAAAGGAGCCCAACACACATTCTCAAGCTATAATGCATAAAGATTGACATTATACAATGTATGAAAGGTATTCTCAGTTTTGCTAGGTTTCCTAATGTCAAGTTAGTTCTAAGAACATGTCACCCCATGTATTAACTAAAATGGTGAAGATTGTAGGCATGTATGGGAACAACATTTTCATCAATTAATAAGTTACTAAGATGTAGTGGCTATGGAAGCTAGATAGAATTTAGTTCAAATTTGAGGTTGTCAAAATCCTTAACTTAATTGGAGTTTCTAGACCAAAATCTAAGTATGAAACCATGACTAGACATGAGACCAAGTTGCCTACTTGGTCTCACCATGAGGTTATACTTATAACACTATGTGTGTGCATGGAAAGTTTTGGTGCATAATTTTGGTTTGAGTATTTTCTTATGTATTTTTTGTCATTTATCACCACAACCTTTCATGTATTTGGATAAACAACACCGCAATCTTAAAAAAATTAACGCTTACAATAATTTTTTACCCATAAAAATAATGCATTTAAATCATAAACCAATGTTTAATTTGTGCAAAATGAACAATAATCATGTGAATTTAAATTGCAATTTTGTGTTGATGTTCAAAAGAAGAAGAAAAATGGATGCAAATGAGATATGTAAAGAACAAATGAAATTTTTATTTATTTATTTTTCAATCTTATTGGCAAACCACAAGAACATTGAAAAGAGATTTGGGTATGCATCAATCATGGAATTGGCATCCATGTTGTGCAAATTGGTCACTTCTCGTTTGTTTTGTGTTGACTAGGTTGCATTGTTTGGTTCTTTCATAGCATGTTGGTCATGCAACATTTTTTTTTTACAAAGTGAGTGTTTGATTGTTAACATAAATCATGTTGTATCTATTGTGCTTGAAAGTGCATAACATTCAAGACAACCAAAATCACCTAAATCAAGATAAACATGCATATACATATTTTAAAATATTTCCTTTGAAATTTTATTGTATATTATGAAAGTATCGATGAAATGATGCCTTTTTTTTGGGGAAGGTTGCAAATGAATATGCATTCCATAATGACACAAGCATGCTTGAAAATGCTTTTAGAGCTAACTTTTTCTTTTATTTTAATCTATTTAGTTGTAATATTGTTAGATTATGTTATATATAAAACCTTATTGTAACAAAGGATACGTGATAAGCACAATATGAAACAAAACCTATAGGGATAAGGAGTCAAACATTGAGATTTTTCTTAAATTGTGTATATATCCAAGTTTCAATTGTTTGAATCATTGAGCGATACATAAAATTTATAATTAGAATTGAATAAGTAATTTTGGGACATTGCAAATCTATAACACAATCAAAGTATGCATAAGATCACTCAAGTATTTAGCTTACACAAATGAACTAGATATTCATTATCACATGATTGGTTAATTTAACATCTCCTATAACACAATTGTTTTATACGTTGTTTTTTTATTACAATTAACTTTATAATGTCTTGGAGCATCCATGCTAAACCCAAAGCTTTCTTTATGTGATGAAAATGAAGAAGAAAATGATTATATTAATGTATTTTCAATATAACCACAAAAACATGTTCAAAACTTTATTTGAAGCTACAAAATTGCATACATTTCTTATACTATATAAGCATTTACTTGTTTGGAAATGTAGAATATGATCAAAATCTAGGGAAGCTAAAATTATTTTAATGATGGAGGATTGACAATGGCAGGTTCCCAAGCAGTGAACCCATAGAGGATGTGGCCTTTCCACCCTGCAAGACACCAACCATCGTCTTCCCCAATCCCAAAGTCTTCTTGAAAAGTGTTGAATATTGCCCTCAATTTTGCAATAATTGTTGGGTTGCGTGGTAGGTGTGTAAAGCTTGCTTGGCGAGCACGAGTGTCCCATTCCCTATAAGTTCCTGGTCGTTCCACTCTTTCAAGGCCATCACAAGCAACAACATTGAAGATTATGCGACCCAATATCTCTTTTTCAAATATGATTCGTTCAGTTGGTTCAGCATACATTGCTTTTTCCAAGACATCAAATGATACCGAGTTGTGATGTAGAGCTTCTTGGAAACGCGGTATGAATAAAGGTAAGTTGTACCCCGCACTGATCACCACTTGTACAAAAACCTAATTCAAATGGGTAATAACCAAAAGTTGAAATTATGGGACGATTACAACATTGATGCAAATACTAATGTTGACATCCATGTTTAGGGTAATCATTCAAACCAAAAAAAAAACCATCACATTTCAATATACAATCAATGTACAACTTAAGTTGTAAAAAAAATAATCAAGTTCAAAATAATGTACCTTGGGATTCATGCTTCGAATTTTGTTTAGAAGCATTGTGCGAGGGCTTGTAGCAATGATTGATTCATCCATCATGTGACGAAACCTAAGCGCACAATTTACTCCCAAAATTTCATCTTTTCTCAAAAACAGATGAGCAGGAGTAATTGTTTCCCATTTATCAGCAATGGCATGGAACTCAAAAGGTACCCCGACCTCTTTAGCTAAGCGTGCAAGCCTGTGGCCAGTTTCTTGGATCCTTTCCAAGGGCTTGAATCCAGGTTGTGGTCGATCAATCCCTTTATTAACAATCAAAATCATTCAAGTCAATTGTTATAATAAAATTGAACATGCACCTACATATTGTCATTGAAAACATATTCATCAACTATGGATGCATATTATAGTCATTTGTTAAATGCTTTCATACAACTATATTATCCACAAAGAAAATGGTTAAATCATGCAAACATTATTATATCCAAAAAAATTTAAACATATAAACGCACTTCTTGTTAAAAAACTTCCATGATTGTTTTATGAACAATAATGTAATATCATACCAGTAATGCGAAGTTGAGGTGGGCCCCCTGGTCGTTGGGCAAGCATGTGCATAAAAGATGGCCATTGAATACCATACATGATACCATAATCCACAACATGAACACGACTAGCACCCTTGAAGGCTTCCAATAATGTGTTGTTGGCAAAACAATGAACTGCTTGCATGAAAGGAGCATTGTCAATATAGCTTCGCATTGCATTCAACATTTCAGCTGCAGAAGGACGATTATTGGTGATTGCCATGTAGAGTTCCCTACCCGTGCTTGACATTTTTGCCACCTAACATCAATCCAAAATACAACATTAATTGAATGGACATATTTTCATGATAATTCATAATTTTTTCCATTGCAAGGGACCATACAATATCAAATCAAAATTTTAAATTTTTTTATAATCTAGTTACTATCGTCACATCTTATGACTAAACAACATTGAAATTGTGGTATGGAACATTTAATTCTAACCAAAGATTCCATGAAGTAATAAGCCACGCGTTGAGGCCCGTTCCCATATGGTGTTGTATGTTTTCGAAGTTCTCCAATCAACTCAGCACCAAGTTTAAAATCTTTTTGTTCAACTGCCTTTGCACACCTAAAAGAAGGAAGTAATGCATGACTAAGGTATTAGAATAAGCACATGGGTCTTTCATATTGAACTTGTAAATATTGATTGATTATAAATATTAAATGACTATTGTTTCTATCTTATTTTACAAGATATGGAGTTTAAATCTCAAATAACAATAACAACCATATAAATTGCAAACAACTATCTATATTTCACATTGAATGAGTTTTTTTTAATAGGTGGAAAATTTGCACTTGTCACACTCACCGTAAAAGGGTGGCATTCAATTCATTTGCGGACATGTGAGCTTCATTCGAAATTTGTTCAATCCTATGTGAATTAGGAATGTTTGCATATTTGAGTTTTGGCATGTCATGAAACTCAATATTGTCATTTGTTGTCATAATACCACCAACTTCAGGATCATCGCCATGGATAAAATGGTTTGAAGTTGAAATATCGTCTTCTTGCAATGGGTTTTGTCTATCATTGGCCCATGCATTAGTCCATTTAGGAAATGAACCTATTTCTTCATGTGTGACAGTGGTTACATCTACAATACAAATTTAGATATGATTAAATTCAATGTTTTCCACATTTATTGTCAAACCTAGGAATTTGTTGCAAGACCATTGATAATGTTGTCACCCACTTGTTTACAATCCATTTATTTGTTTCATTATATACCCCCAACAATATGATGAATATTAAAAAAAATGAAGAAGTTTATGATGGGTGGTCACCTGTGAGGACACCAAGCTCCCTTGCCATCATTTGGGGATCGTTGTCAATGACCTCTTCCAAATTTTCATCCATCAAGCCATTCAAATATGAAAATAAAGGTTGATTCTCCTCAACAATTTCGACAACATTGAATGAATCAACATTTGAAACTCCAATTGGTTCAAGTTTTTGAAGGCTTGTTGGTAGTGTTGACACATTGGAAGATTGAACATGAGGGGGTGGTTGACTTGTCAAAGATGGAGGGACTTTGACCAATGGAAGTTTGGAGCCTTGCATAATACTTGAAGGTTTAATTGATTGAACATGATTAACACCATTGATGAGGGAATTCATAGGATGAACTCTATTTCTATTGGCTATTGCTTTGGGTTGTGTTGAAACGTCACCATCTTTTTGTGTAAAAGGAGTTGTAGGTTGATCTTGTTTGGTTGTTGCATCCACTTCAGGAAAAATTGTAGCTAAAGACTTCAACATAGAATCCTTTGGAAGGGGCGAAATTGAATCACGTACTGAAATTTCTTCTGGAGTGTTGGTGATAGTTGTTGTGAGCGGAATCAAAGATTGCTTCTGTGCCTTTGGCATTTGTGTTTGTAACCATGCTTCTTGTAACTGTAATGCAAGTGGAGACACCACTCCAGAAACCTCCACTAAACTCTTCTCATTAGTTTTTTCCATTTTCAAATTGATCTTTAGATAATGTATATGTGAACAATTTTCTTTGTTCCAAGTTCATTACTATTCATGCACTCGTTCAACATCTCTCCTTTGTATACACATCATTTTGAACTCCTCTAAATTCTACACAAATCTAAAATTGAAACATGTACAAGTGCTTCTCTCAAATAATTCAATCAGTTAATTGCAAGTATGTTTCTTTTCCTATTTTAATGTAATACATGTCACTCCAACAATCCAACATAATTTTTACATAATATTCACAAGTTTGTTTCTAACAAGGAAATGTTCTCAAGAACTTGTATACTCTAATTTATTAGTAGGATGTAATGAGAAACACCCTTGTCACTATACCAAGCTCACATGAAAACTTTTGAATTAACACACAACTCTACCCAATTCAACCATCCAAATATAGAACATAACCTTCCTCATGTTGTGACACAAGAGTATAAATACATTCTCTTCAATGTGGTGTTGTAAATGAATGAGTTTTTCCTCACTCATGTATGTAAGCAAGTTGTCATCATGGGTAGCATCATGACCTATTACGTGGCTAAATTTAATTCAACAATGCAAAATAATATTCTATTGCCCATGAATCACATTTATTAAGTTTATTTTCCATTGCTTGTCAAGCTATATCTAGGGTGTTTACTTTGGAAGGTTCTTTTTGGATTATTCACTTGTACATCAAAATTGCTTTTTGAAAAGTGCAAAGTTTGACTTTAGACCAAGTCATTGAATTTCACAATAAGTTTAATTTGAAAGATGTTTGGGATCCCATTTCAAAGGAGAGGGAAGTTTCAAGAAAAATGAAATAGCTTTCCCTCTTCCCCCAATTTTAAAAAGGGCGGTTGGAAGAGAAGAAAAATAAATTCCACATATTCCAAAGGAATGGGTTCCCTATCCACCCATTCTAGAGGAGAGGAAGGTTGCAATTTTTTTTTTTTAAAATCATCATTTTAGTGAGGTAGGGACATTGAAAAGAAAAAGAAGAGAAATGTCCACCCTTTCCATAGGAAAATGTGTTTGGAAGGAAAAAAAAAAAGGTTACTAATCTTTGTGTGTGTGTTTTGGGTGAATTTTTGCATTTTTTCAACCTAAAAAATGATTTTCACTCACAAAGGTTTTTGTGAAAAATTGGCTTTAATTTTCCAGATTACGATATAAATAAATAAAATTGCTAGATTTCTACAATAGGTTTTAGTTGGAAAAAAATAAATAGATAAAAAAATGAATAAAATAAAATAATATATATATATAATCTATTTGTATATGGTCTAAAGCCAAATTTGGCTAAATTCTCTTATTGATGATTGTTAATTTGACAACATCGTGAAATTGGGGGAAAAAAATACTAGGCTATCTATTGGGTTAGAGTACTAGAAAAATTAGTTCATCCTTTTGAAAGGAAAAAGAGGTTGAAGGAAGGGGACATGAATTGTTCACCCATCCCCAAAGAAAGGGAGGTTGGAAGAGATAATAAAAGAATAAAATATTTACCTATTCCATAGGAGGGAAAATTTGGAGGGGGGAGGGGGGAGGGCGGGGGGGGGGGGTGTCATTTGGATTCCAAAAAAGAGGAGGGCAAGTTTGGGATCTCTCTTGTATGGAATCTTCTCTCCACATGGAATTTGAAAAAAAAAATTGTAATTTTTTAGCATTTTATAATTTTACTTTTTTTTGTAATTTGAATATTTTGATAATGTTTTTCATTACTCCCAAATCATTATATCATGTAGTCCTCCATGTTTTACACCATTTCTTATGATTGAAGAAGGAAAACTTGGTCGTGAACCACCTTATTTTCTTTAAAAAATGTGGGAGTGGGGACCATCAATCTTTGTGTGCAAAATTTGTTTATTTTGCTCCTCTAATCTTCAAGTGTTAAACTATGCATGTAAGATTGGGAAAATAAAAAGATATTCCATGATAACTATAAAATCTAATAGTACCTATCCTCAATATTTATCTTTAGCCCACCATACCAAAAGGCTATATATTTAATTCCTACCTATGATATTAACTTGATGTTTGCTTTCACTTTAACTAGCTAGGTCATCAAATTAGTTCACACCCAATAATATAAACAAGGCACAAGAATTATCATGATGAATCAATTGACAAACATTGTAATTTAATATAGGGTAAGCAAGTCCATCTTTGAACATCGGTTGATAATCAAATGTGTTTATTGTTCATAGTATGGCCAATCAACAATCCCATCCAAACCTTTGATTGTTCACATGTGCACTTACGATTAAATGCTCAATTTGAAAAAAATGTGTTTGGAGTTTTTTTGAGCATATGATTAAAATGTAACTTTTGTGATCTTTTATGGGGTTAGGTGAAGCAAAATAAACATGAACTTGACATCTTTTGTGTGTGTTTGTATGGTTATTGATGGGTTGTCAACTCTCACATTCTAATGCAACCATTTGAGTTGAAGTCCAAGGGTACATAAAAGCTTAGTCCTTTTAATGTTTGGTTATAGGTATATTTCAAAGTATTATAATATTAGAAAATCAACTAGGAAAAACACAATGTTTGGACATGAAGGTGATTTGGACCATATTTAAGGGGGGTTCATGAGCACATGAAATTATGGGTGTTCCAGAGGGGATTTATTTTAAAAAATCTAGTAGCATACTCAAAGAAAATGTTTGTTGTGGGTGTTGGACTATCACATTAAAAGGCATGCAATTGACCACTAATGAGCACAAACCCTTTCAAGTCTTGGAATGCACAAACATCCCCAATGTCAATTAAACAACTATTAAATATTGTCTTTATATTTTACAAATCAAAAGAGTAACAAGCAACCCTATATCAGCACATGATTGCCTTTGGATCATAAAAATCAAACAAGTAAATGAACAACCATAAATCATCCCACCTTTGTTTTCCCTATAGCTTGA
>Ga0116230_10005656_pt1 | contig 12258 bp, 12 predicted proteins | sample S1TSphfallax_3_FD_88678 | JGI IMG/M metagenome (GOLD analysis project Ga0116230, IMG submission 88678) | Host-associated microbial communities from peat moss isolated from Minnesota, USA - S1T2_Fd - Sphagnum fallax MG | ecosystem: Host-associated > Plants > Peat moss > Unclassified | place...
ACCGCCCCCTGCACGTCATGGCCGGGCTTGACCCGGCCATCCACGCCTTTCTTGAAACGACCCGCATTTGGCGGAGAGTCATGAAAAAGACCGGTTGGTATAAGACACAACGCTCCACGTGGAGCGCTCCCAACATAACGTTATCCGCCGGTCCGCTCCACGTGGAGCATCGCAAACGCCTCGTTATTCCGCCTCGTCCTCATCCCCCGCCGCCGGCTTGGCCGGCACGCGGTAGTCCTCGGTCAGCCAGCGCCCCAGGTCGACATCGGCGCAACGCCGCGAACAGAACGGCTTGTGTTCAGGCTCGCTCGGCTTCCTGCAGATCGGGCAGCGGCTGACCGGGCTTTTGGTCACGCCAGCATCTCATGCAAGGGCGGTCGCACCCGCGCCCGCGTGATCTCGGCAAATCCCAGATGGGAAAACCCGAGCAACCGGCCCCGCAACGGGTCGCGCTCCAGCGCCGCCGCCAGCGGCGCCGTCAGCTTGCTCCGCTCGCGCGGCCGCATCCCGGCAAAATCCACCACGATCCCGCCGGACAGGTTCCGCAGCACGATCTGCCGGACCAGCGCCGGCAGCAGCGCCGCATTCACCGCCAGATGCGCGCCCGTCGCCGTACCGGAATCGATGTCGATCGCGGTCAGCGCGGGTGCCGCCGTCACATGCATCCTGGCACCGCCGGGCAGTGCCGCACTCGCCAGCGCCAGCCCCGCCACCTCATCCTCCAGCACCGCGTCGAACGCGTCCGCCCGATAGCTCATCCGCCCCTCCAGCGCCGGCCGCAGCCGCGCCATCAACGCGTAATCGTCCAGACTTACGGCAGCACCCGGAAACCGCGCGGAAAACTCCAGCAACGGCCCCGGCCCGCGCCGAATCAGACCAGGCCGCTCGCCCGCCGGCTCGTCCGCCGTTGCCAGCCGCGGCCCCTTGCCGCCCTGCGCCGCCCGGACCACCCGCACCGCCAGAACATCGCCCTCGCCGCGTCCGGCGCCGCCGGCGCTGTCCGGCAAAAACCCGGTCGCATCGCCGATCTCGACAAAACACCCCGCCATCGCCGGCATTCGCGCCGTCACCCGGCCGGTGCACACATCCCCCACGCCATCCGGCGCGTCCGGCCGCCAGATCGCGTATTCGGTCAGCTCATCGCCATCCAGCAGCGCCACCCGCGCCGTCCCGTCCCGTGCCGAAACGGCGATCCTCACCGCCACCCCAGCCCGCGCAGCAATTTTGCCGTCTCATGCAGCGGCAGCCCCACCACCCCGGAATAAGAGCCGGACACGAAATCGATGAACGCCGCGGCTTCCCCCTGGATCGCATAGCCGCCCGCCTTGCCTCGCCACTCGCCGCCGGCCAGGTAGTCCTTCATTTGCGCCGCATCCAGCCGGGCAAACCCGACGACCGAGAGCACAACCCGGCTCGCCTCCCGCTGATCCGGCGCGCGGATCGCCACCGCGGAGAACACCCGGTGCCGCCGGCCGGACAGCAATTCCAGGCACCGCGCCGCCTCCTCAACCGTCTCCGCCTTCGGCAAAATCCGCGCCCCTGCCGCCACCACCGTGTCCGCCGCGATCACAAACCCGTGAGCCGGCACCGCGCGCAGTTTTTCCGCCGCCATGCGCGCCGCGTACAGCCGCGGCGACTCGCCGGCGCGCGGCGTCTCATCGATGTTCGGGGCGACGATTTCGGCCGGCTCGATGCCGATCTGCCGGAGCAAGGCCAGCCGCCGCGGGCTGGCAGACCCTAAAATTATTTGAAGCGGAATGTGATCCGACCCTTGGTGAGGTCGTACGGGGTCATTTCAACATTGACGCGGTCGCCGGCCAGTACGCGGATTCGGTTCTTCCGCATCTTGCCGCTGGTATGGGCAAGGATCACGTGCTCATTGTCGAGTTTGACGCGGAACATCGCGTTCGGCAGCAGCTCGGTCACCATGCCGCTGAATTCGATCATATCTTCCTTGGACAACAAAACCTCTTGAAATGGTGGTCTGGCGCCCGTCAGATGGGCCGGGACGGCGCTTTGGTCAAGTTTTCCCGCCGCTCGCCAGCCTTGCTCAGTTCGCCGCCGTATCGCTCCGGGTCGCGACCAGCTTCAGGAAATCCGGCAGCGGACATGCCGTGACGGCGGCGGAATTGCCGCACCCCGGGATCGGCAGCGTCTCGATCGCCGGCGGGTCGTTCAGGCTGAGCGGTGTGAGATCGCGGATCTGCGCCATCGTCTGCACCTGATACGCCGCCGCGACGTATCGCGCGCCCGCCGCGTCCCGCAGAAGCAGAAACATGATCCCGCCGCCGGGCGGCGGGTCGTCCGCCGGGTAGCCGCCGAGCCGCCAGTGCAGGTCCAACAACCCGCCCAGTTCGGCGATGTTGGTGTCATGCCCGACCAGCACCGTCACCGCCGGCCCGGGACCGCTCAACCCCGCCGCGATTCTTGCCGCCAGCGGTCCCGCCGTCCAGGCCGCGACATAGGCCGGCCGGGCCGTCACCGTGTAGGCCAGCGGATGCAGGGCCAGCAGCGTCGCGATCTCCGCCGGGCTGACCCGTCCCCAGCCGACCTCCGCCATCGGCTTGCCTTCCAGATATTCCAACAAAAAATCCTCCGCGCCGGAGGACCCTTCGGCCAGCGGGCCGCTTAGTTTCGGCAGATGGCCGGGAAGTTTCGCGGAAATTTTCGCCGTCAGGTCGAGAAACGCCGTGCCGCCGGGGTCGAGGGCGGCCTGCATCGCCTGGAACAGCGCCGCGTGCGCGGTGACCACCGCCCCGGCGGAGCCGCCCGCCGCCGCCAGCATCGCCGCCTTCGCCGCCTTCGCGTCGAACCCGGGCGCGCCGTCGTCCAGCGCCGAGAACAGCTTGTCCCGCGCCGCCGCCGAATGCTGAACGGCGACACCGCAGCCTGGCGCCAGACCGGCGGCAAACGCGTCGCCCGTCTTCACCGTCCGCTCGTCGACATCCGCGTACACCGCGACGCTGCCGGCCGCCGGGCACCCCGCCGCCGGCAGCAGCCCGTCGCGCGCGAACGTCACCCGGTCGAACGCGCCGAGCAGGGTGATCGCCGCCGCCCCGTGCGCGGTCAGATCGCCGTCCGGCACGTCCCAGACCGGCCAGGGGTCGGGGGCGATCGCCGGGGCCAGCGCCGGCTCATGCGTCGGCGGCCGCACGCCGTGCCGCATCAGCAACACCACCCGTTCCACCTTCAGCGCCGGCGCCGCCGCGGCGGCCTGAAACATCGCCAGCGCCCCGGCGACGGCGAGGCAGACTCGTCTCACCTCACGCGCCCGGCGCGTAGATCAGAAGTTTCAGGCTGCCGGGCGCAAAAACGTAATGCGGGTGGCCGGTCGGCCCGGTTTCCGGCGTCGTGCTCAGCACCGTCGCCGTGACCAAAAAAATCCGCCCGGTCGCCGGGTCGATCGCCATGGTGCGCGCCCCCGGCTCAGTTTTCACCGTGCCGACCACCGAGAAGGCATCCGGCGCGGTCTCCGCGACCACGGTCAGCGTGCCGTCGCCGGCCGGCGCAAGAAACCGTTTGGTTTCCGGGTCGAAATCGGCGGCGTCGGTGCCGCGGCCGATCGGCAGCGCGGTGACGATTTTTCCGCTATCCGCGTCCACCACCACCGCAAGTCCGTTGGCGCAGCTCGCGAACAGCCGGCGGGTCTTCGGGTCGATCGCCAGACCCTTCGGCTCCTGGCATGGCGCCAGCGGCCAGCGCGCCACCACCTTGCCCGTTTTGCTGTCGATCCGCGCCAGCGCGTCGGCGTCGACCAGGTCGACATACTCGCTGCCCGCATCGTCGGAGACGTGAAATTCCGGCGAGGTGCCAAGCGCTATGGTCGGACCCGACATGCGGGTCACGGTGCTGACCGGCGTCAGCCCGTCACCGTCGCCGCCGGAGACGAACATGGTCTTGCTGAAGGCGTCGTAGTTGATACCGTCCGCGTCCGGCAGCACCGGGGCGCTGAACACCGGACGGAACGTCTTCGGGTCGAACGCGACCACGTCGCCGCGGCCGGCGCTGTCCGCATAGATCAGCCCGGTCGCCGGATCGACGCGGATGCCGTGGCTGCCCGGCAGGTCCGCCAGCGCCCCGACCACCCGGCCGGTCCGGCCGCTGACCACCGTGACCTCGTCCCCATGCGAGACGAACACCCGGTCCGTCGCCGGGTTGAAATACAAATAGTCCCATTTGGTGGTCCCGCCGAGCGGGACGGTCCGCACCAGATGATAGAGCGGGGTCTGGGCGCCGGCGCCCGCGCAGAAGGCGGTGACCAGCAGGGCGACGGCCAGTTTCATGACGAGGCGAGGGGACAAGGCGGCTTCCTTCGGGCTGTTCGGGATCAGGACTCCGGACCTCCATGCCCGTTTGCACGGGCATGTAAATGACGGACCCGTGAAACTTACGAGCCGAGTTGCAGGCGCACGCCGCCCAGCCAGTCCATGTCGTAATACTCGCGCTGGATCGGGTATTGCGAGGAGGCGCTCTGGGTGAATTCCAGCGGCGTGTTGGTGATGTTGCGGGCCTGCGCGAACAGGGTGACCCGCGGGGTCAAATCGTACTCGACATTGGCGTCCACCGTGGTGCGGGCGGAGGTGAAATCATCGGTGTCGCGCGGGTTGGTGTCGGTGAAGCCGGACGCCGCCGGATTGACCACCGCGAACAGGCTGCGCGACACGTAATTGACCGACATGTCCATGTAGAGCGGCCCGTGCTCGTAGAACAGCGTCGCGTTATAGGTGATCGGCGACGTCTCCGGCAGCTGATACGCCTTGTACTGCGTGCCGTCCGCGTGACCGCGCGAGTTGACGAAGGTGATGTTGCCGTCGATCCCAAGCCCGTCGATCGGCGCGGGCAGCATGTAGAAGCGCTGATGCGCGTCCAGCTCCAGACCCTCGGCGTACGCGCCGCTGAGATTCTGGTAGCTCGTCACCTGCGTCGGCGTCAGCGCGCCCTGGTAGAACACGCTGGTGTTGGTGATGGTGGTAAAAATATAATTGTCGAAGGTCTTATAGAACAGCCCGCCCGAGAGCGTGCTGTCGTGCGGGCCATAATATTCCGCGGTCAGATCGAAGCTGTTGCCGGTGGTCGGCTTCAGGTTCGGGTTGCCGACGGTCTCCGCATTGTCGCCGTTCGGGGCACCGCCGACGACCGTGCTGGTGGCCGCGGAAATCTGCTGGAAGCCTGGCCGGGAGATCCCCGTGGAATACGCGGCGCGCATTTGGAATTCCGGCGAGACCGTATATTTGAACTGCGCCGAGGGAAACAGGTTGATGTAGTCCTGCTTGTTGGTGTTCGGCGTATAGTCGATGATCTCATCGCCGTTCTCGGCGGATTGGGTGCCGGTGTCGGTCTGCGCATAGGCGCGGTAGGTGCCGTTGGTGTCCTCCATCCGCAGCCCGGCGAGCAGCTCGACCGGGCCGAATTCGGCGGTCTCCTGACCATAGGCGGCGTAGACGTTTTCACTGTTGTGCTGGAAGCTGGAAAGGTTGGACTGGTAGTCGCCATAGGCGGTGCCGGTCGGGTCGTTCGGATCTTCCGGATTGCTGGTCGCACCCACCAGCGGCGTCAGCCCAAGCAGCTCTCCGTAATTCGGGAACGGCGGGAGCAGGAAATGTCCGTTATAGTAGTGGAATTCGGTATTATCCCCGTCGGACGCGGACAGGGTGGGACCGTCATTCGGATTGGTATAATTATATTGGAGATCGCCTTCCGACCGCAGCCGCACCTGTCCGCCGAATTTCGCAACCCCGTCGGCCCCGAGCAGGCTGTTCGCGAACGAGGCGTTCAGCGCGGTCGCCCATTCCTGGTCGAACGCGTATTGCGGATTGTTGTTCAGATTACCGGCGGAGAGACTGTACAGATCCGGATTGGCGGCATCGAGCCCGCCATTGATCGAATAGGTCCGATATTCCGGGCTTGTAACGTTATAGTTGAAGCCGCTGATCTTCGCCCCCGTGTACTCGGCGACGTAATCGATCGGCTCGACGCTCGACCCTTGCGTGTAGGACGCCGTGCCGTTGACCGTGAGCGGACCCACGACGGTATGACCGCCAAGCTCGACGAGGTCGGTGGTCACCGTGTATTTGCTGTAGGTGTAGCGCGCCGACGGTTTTATGCCGTCGAGATCGGTGAAGTCGCCGTTGCTGCCGACCGCGCCATCCGGGCCGGTCGCGTTCGGCGCGTCGGTATCGGCGAATTCGAGCCGGTCTTTTTCGATATAGTTGGTGAAGCCGCTGTCCAGCGCGCGGAGGAAGAACCCGGTCTGCGGTGTCGGGTCGAAGTCGATTTCGCCGAACAGCCCCTGGCGGACGCGATGCTCCTGGTAATAGCGGTATTGCAGGTCGTCGAGGTCGGCCTGGTTGCCGCCGCCGGTCACGGTGGCCGGGTCATAGTCCTCCTCGAAATCGTCGATGCCGCGGCGGTCGCCATAATAGGAATATCCGAAGATCACCGAAAAGGGCTTGTCATTGGCGAAGCTGCGCATTCCCGGAATAGCGAAGGAGTCGCCAAGTTGGATGTTGCCCTGAAAAATGCCGGTCGGGCGCAAGGTTTCGGCGCCGGCGGCGAGCGTCACGTTGGCGAGCGGCCCGCCATTCGCGGGCAGCGCGATGGGGAGGATGTTGGCGCTGCCGCCGAGACCTTCCGCGTCCATGTCCGGGGTCAGCGACTTCACCACCTCGATCCCGCCGACGATGCCGGAGGGGAACACGCCGAGATCGGGTGCGCGCTCGTTGCCGGAGGGGCTGCCCTGGTCGTTGGCGGTCAGGTGGATGCCGTCGAACAGCGTGCCGTTCAGATCGGCGTCCAGCCCGCGGATGTCGATGAACTGCCCCTCGCCGGAATCGGAGACCAGCGAGACGCCGGGAATGCGCGCGAAGGCGTCAGCGATGTTGACGTCCGGGTTCTTCTGGATCTGCACCTGCGGCAGCACGCTGATCACGTTCGGCGCGAGTTTTTTCAGTTTTTGCGCCTGGCCCAGGCTGCCGGTGCCGCTCGGCGCGCCGCCGCCGCTGGCGGCACCCTGGCCGCCGGTGGCGACCACGCTGCCGAGGTTGAGAGCGGCGGGCGGGTTGGCGGTGGTCTGCGCCAATGCGGCGCCGGCGCCGGCGACGGCGGTGGTGGCGCACAAAATGAACCGGAGCCGGCGACGCAATTCGTTCATCTATCTAACACCCCTGTTGCTTGCGGCGCTGTTTAGGTGAACGAAACCTTGATGAATAATTACACTTCCATGAAAGCAACAGGTTTCATGAAAGTGAAATAACGACCGTATTTCAAGGAAATAAAGCGTATTCGTAACGACCGGCCCGGCGGCCTTTGGGAAATGTCTTGGACCGATGGCGCTCCCATGATTACGTTCGGCGCGACAACGAACGGAGACGCGCATGCGGTTTTTGGTCCTCCTTGCCCTCGCCGCGGCCGGGCTGTTCGGGGCGCCGCGTCCGGCGCAGGCGCAGCTGGTGAAATCCTACGGCGATTTCGGCGCCTGGTCCGTGCTTCTGGTGAAAGACCCGCATGGCGACGAATACTGCCTGGCCAGCACCCGGCAGCCGCCGAACGGTCCGGCCGGCGAAAATCTGAGCTTCGCGGTGGATTCCAACTACACGCGGATTTTTCTCGGCTATCAGGGGCCGGCGGTCCCGACGCCGGGGCGCCTGGCGCTGGCGGTGGACGGGCTGAAGCTGGTCAGCCTGAATGTGGTCTATCCGCAAAGCGATTTCGGCCCGGCTCTGCACCTCATCGTTGTGGACCTGCCCGACGATCTGCTGCGCGGGACGATTTTCCCGGCGATGGCCGATGAGTCGGTCGTCACCGCCGACGCCGGCGCGATCAGGTTCAGCGTGCCGATAAATCATTTTGACGTCATTCTGAACGAGTTGGATGACTGCGCGCGGCGGGAGCGGATCGACGACGCCAGCCTGAACTGACGGAATTGAGCGCCCGCTGGCCGGGCCATGCCGCTTTGGCGTCCTGGCCCGGTTTCGTGCCCGCCACATGGACTTTTTGACGCGCCGTCGCCATTCTTGGCAAGAATGCAGTTAACTTCCACGATTTTTCACGAGCCCTGGTGGCTGGACGCGGCAAGCCCCGGCGACTGGCGGGAAGCCGTGGTCAGGCGCGACGGGGAAACGCTGGCGCGGCTGCCGTATCTGCCGAAGCGGGTCTGCGGGGTGAGGGGAATCTGCATGCCGGCGGCGACGCATGTGCTGGGGCCGCAACTGCCGATTGCCGGACACCATTCCACTGTCAGAATGTCCGAGCGCCGGACGCTGGTTGAGGAGTTGCTGGCGCAGCTGCCGGACCACGGCTATTTTCATCAGGTCTGCGATGTTTCGGTCCAGGATGCCCTGCCCATGTATGCGCTCGGCTTCGATCTTTCGGTCAGATACACGATCCGTATCGCCGCCATGCAACCGCTCCCGCAAACCTGGGCGGCCATGAGAAAACAGACCCGTAACGAAATCCGCAGGGCGACGGAGCGGTTTTCGATCGACCGGGATGTCGACGTCGACGAATTCTGCCGCCTGTCCAGCGGCGGCATCCAGAGGAACCACAAGGTCTGGTGGTCGAACCGGCACAGGAACCGGACCAGCGAGACCATCGTCCGGTTATACGAGGCGTTCCGGCGGCACGATTCCGGCTGCCTGCTGGGGGCCCGGGACGACCGGGGCGTGCTGCGCGCCGCGATCATGCCGGTGTGGGGCCACGGCGTGATGTATTACCAGATGACCGCGCAGGACTATGCGCCGGCCAGTGCCGGCTCGATCCGGTTGCTGCTGTGGGAGGCGATCCAGATGGCGGCGCGCCGCGGTCTCGCCTTCGACTTCGACGGTTTCGCGCGGCCGGCGGGGGTCACGATCCTGACCGGCTTCGGCGGCGAGGTCTGCACCCGGATCGCGATTTCGAAAATGACGCCGGCGGTCCAGCTCGTCCACGCCATCAAGTCACGCTTGAAGCTGGCGTTCTGATCCCGCGCGCGGGCGGGGGGCGTTGGTATGAGAGCCGGTCCGGATCAGCCGCAGACGGATTGCGGGTCGTGGATCTCCGCCAGGCGGAGCAGCAGGGCGCGAAGCCCGGGCTCGTCCACGCGCTCGGCCGCGCGGGGGACGGTCATCCATTCGGACCGGCGCTGATCGTGTTCCGGCCAGCGCGCCAGTTGCGCCTCGACCTCGAGCGGGTAGACCTCGACGGTCGCCGGTTTCACGAGGCCCGCGCGCAGGCGTTTGCCGTAGGTATAGATGCCGATGGGCGATGGATGCATGACCCCTTTGATGCCGGCTTCCTCATAGGCTTCCTGCGCCGCGGCCTGCGCGGGCGTCTGCCCGGGCTCGACCCCGCCCTTCGGGATGACCCACCGCCCGGTGTCCCGCGAGGTGATCAGCAGCACGCGCAGACCGTCCGGCTGTCGCCGGAACGGGATCGCGCCTGCCTGCCGAAGTATGTCTGTCATGACGCTACGGAGCGGGCCCCCGGCGGCTCAAGGCTGAACCGCTCGCGCCGCCGGGGGGAGAGAATTCGAGGCCGATCTCGTGACCCCGGGCCCAGCACTTGCGGGCGCGCAGTCTGGTGCCGTCGCCAAGCCGGAGCGTGAGTTTTTCCGGCGGATTGATCATGACCGCGGTTTCGACGCGGGCGCCGTGGTCCGACATCTCAAGAACCAGGCAGTCGATCACGGTGGGCGTGAAGAACCCGTAGAGCAGCTTGCCCGATTTGATGGCGCGGGGGCGAAGTTCGGCGCGGCGATCCATTTCGGTTGCGCTCATACGAAATGGTTTACGACAGCCGATAATACGCTGCAATTAAATCAATTGTGATCCAATGCGGTTGCGTTTCTTAACAGTTTGGCAACACACCGCCGCGGAAATGCCTTAAAGCTGGATGAGTTGATGAGCGTGCGATGGAGGGTTTTCGATGAAGAGTTTTCTCATCTCGACCGCGATTTTCCTGCTCCTGGCCGGCGGCGGGAGCATCGCCTATCGGGCCTGTACGGGCTGCTTCGCGCATGACCAGCCGGAGGCGGGCGTGCGGCAGACCGCCGCGGTCGCGCCTTTGAGCCATCAAGAGCGGCTCACGTTGCTCGCACTCTAACGTTTCGCTGCATCGGTTTTATTCACGCGGCCGCTCCTGGCTGCGCCGGGCGGACCAGAAATTTCTCTGGCCGGGATGGGGGCTGTGAATCGAGCAGCCGGTTGCGGCCGAGTTTTTTCGCCTGATACAGCCGCTGGTCGGCGATCGCCAGGACGCCGGTCGGCGTGTCCGCCTCGTGCCAGGATGCCATGCCGACGCTGACCGTGACGGTGGGAACCCGCAGCAGCGTCAGCCAGTCGTGGCCGGCGATCTCGGCGCGGATGCGTTCGCAGATTTTGCTGGCGTCCTGGTGGCTGGCCCCGCGCAGCAGGATCGCGAATTCCTCGCCGCCGTAGCGGGCGGCGAGGTCGTTCTGGCGGCAGCACTGGCGCAGGATGCCGCCGATCTGCCGCAACACCTCGTCGCCGGTCAGGTGGGAGAAGCGGTCGTTGATCTTCTTGAAGTGGTCGACGTCGATCATGCCGATTGCGTAGTGCTCGCCGCTGACCATCACCTCGAACAGCGCGGCTTCCAGGCTGCGGCGGTTCGGCAGCAGGGTCAGGCTGTCTTCCAGCGCGGTGCGGGAGAGATGCTCGGCGCGCTGCAGCAGGTCGTGCTTTTCGGTCTCCAAATTCTGGGCGCGCCGCCGCTCCGCCGTCGCCTCCGCGCGAAGCTGGTCGTTTTCGTAGGAGAGGGCGGCGACACGGGCGCGGCGCTGCACCGCCTCCTCCGTCATTTTCACGTAGAAGCCGTGATATTTTTTATAGGTGGCGAGCGCCTCCGCGAAGCGGCCGGCGCGTTCATAGGCGGCCGCGAGGTACTGGCAACTGAGCACCGCTTGCTCGATATCGCCGTCCGCCTCCGTGGCCAGGCTGGCGCGGAAATGCTCGATCGCCTCGTCCAGACGGCCAAGACCGGCGAGCACCAGGCCGCGGGTGAACTGGAACTGGGTCGCGGAGCGGTCGCCGAGCGTGCCGCGGGTGACGTCGTGCTGCTCCAAAACCAGCTCGGCGGCGGCAAAATCCTGGACGTGGCAGTGGAACTCCGCGAGGTTGCAGATCGCGATACGCTCCGACCAGACATCCCCGGTGTATCGCGTGAGGGCGACCGCCTGCGCGCCGGTTTCGATCGCGAGCTTCATCCAATGGGCCAGCCCCGCCTGGTCGCCGCGCTCGCGCGCCTGCAGGCCGAGTTCGCCCTGCGCGCCCGCCAGGTTGATCAGCCAGCGGCCGTGATGCAGGTTGTCGCCGGTGCGGCGGGTGATGTCGATGGCTTCCGCGATGAAGATCAACGCCTTGTCCGGCTGCCTGAGCAGCCAGAAGACGATCCCGGTCATGTTGAGGGCGTAGGATTCGGCCAGCAGGTTTTCCGCCTGACGGGCCAGATCAAGCGCCTGGAGCGCTTCATCCAGGGCCAGTTCCGTCTCCGCCCGTTCCGCCAGCAGCCACGCGTACAGCGCCCGCGACCTGGCTTCGCCCGCCGGATCGCCAATCTCGCTGAAAATCCGGGCGGCGGTCCGGATATTGTCGAGCCCATCCTCGATCCGGCCGATTTGCAGGCAGCATTGGGCGATGTGCATGGCGGAGCCGGCAAGCAGCCTGGTGTCCCCGCGCTGGCCCGCCTCGTCGTGCAGGCGGTGGCCGAGGGCGAGGGCAGCGGTAATCTCGCCTGTGCAGGACAGGCGCCAGACCTCGTCCAGGGCTGACGCCGTATCGATCAGGTCGCCAGAACATGATAAGTTTTCACTCATCATGCTCTAACCATAATTTTTCGAGCAATTTCATGACTCGGTCGGTCGCGTCGTGCGAGGCACGCCTTTGCGTGACGCGACGCGACTTCAGGCCAAAGTGCTCTGGGCGAAGCGGCGTATGGCACCTCGAACGACAACTCCCGCGCGTGTCTTGAGAACAAGGCAAGGTTGCACATTGGCGGGGAAAGGTCACTCTGATTAAGGCCGGATGACCTAGTTTTGATATTTCGGTTTTGCCGGGGTGCATGCCGCGCCGCAACTGAGAGCGCCGGTGGTTCCTGAAGCAGCCTCTCGATCGTTGGAACCCGATCGAGGTGAGGATCATCCTCGGTCGCATGGGCACCACTTTGAATGGCGGCAACTTGCCCTGACCGGCAAAAACCCAAAGAAACCCTAGATTCGACGGCATCCTTAAATATAATAAGAGTCTATTAATAAAAATATCAATGGTC
>Ga0116230_10005657_pt1 | contig 12258 bp, 9 predicted proteins | sample S1TSphfallax_3_FD_88678 | JGI IMG/M metagenome (GOLD analysis project Ga0116230, IMG submission 88678) | Host-associated microbial communities from peat moss isolated from Minnesota, USA - S1T2_Fd - Sphagnum fallax MG | ecosystem: Host-associated > Plants > Peat moss > Unclassified | place: USA...
ACATGATCCCAAAACCAAGATGTGCCCTTCTCAAGAAACCAAGCCAACAAATTATTATAGCTAGCCAATTGAGAAAAAGTCATTGTACTGCGAACTGCCTTTCACAAGCATTGCATGTTCTCTAGATGTTCTGCATGCCTCTGGTGGAGATACTCTTTCCGAAGCAACTACCGGTCACCAAAATATGTCACTGAATATGCATGAAGCAAAATATGCATGCATACATGAAAAGGATGTACAACTACTATAATTACTCTCGAGCCTTGTTCATTGAGTGCTGAGTTTCACCATTTCAAATGTGTACTGTACCTATGAATGCTCTGGAGCCTCCTGCATTTAAATCCTGAGTCTGAGCATTTCATACTGTTATTTAATAAAATTTCATGACTTTGTGGATAATAGTCAAGAGGGGATGAAGCATCAAATGAAGGGTGCAACTTAGGCCCAACTATGAATAACTTTACAGATATCTTTAATATGTTGGATTTTATAAACACTACTACAGACACAAATAAGGGTTAGGGGTGGAATTACTCTACAAGAAAATGTGAACCAGTGTTCAAGAATTGCACCAAAGTGAACCAGCCCCCACGAGCGCACCGTGAAGGATATGACTAGAGTGAACCAGCAATCACCAATGCACTAGCTGAGGATGAGGCCATTCAAGGCGTGTTGGGGATGAACCAAAAACACATCCTCCCCTACCCAAGGTTTTTGGTTTCAGCTTCTTCTCTGCCCCGAAGTTTTTCTCTCCTACCTGCCTCCCTCCTACTTACCTCCCCCCTCCTACCTCACCTCATTTTGCACTCACTCCATAATCAGAGCTCGGGAGAACTTGAAGTGAGAGGGCAGAACTAGGAGTTTGAAGTACGAGGGCATAATTGCCAACCAAAAGCAAGAGGGCAAAAGTGCGAACCAAGACAACACTCTTGAAGTGGGAATAAAAAATGAGAGGGTAGAGCGGGAGGTTGAAGGTAAGCTCCCTCCCTTCTTTTCATATTTTTTATTATTTTCTTACATGGTGTTGTTGCAATGAAGAAGGTGACATTATCATCACCTTCTCTATGTTTTAGGTTGCAATGAAGAAGGTGACATTATCATCGCCTTCTCTATGTTTTAGGAAAAGAAGATGACAGCACATTGCCATTGTCTTCTTCTATGGTTGTGTTGTAGAGAAGAAAAAAATGACAATAAAAGCTACCATTGCCTTATTTAGCAATGGTGTTGCAAAGAAGAAAAAGACGACGGCATTATGCCATCAACTTTTTCTCTAGTTCTATTGTAACGAAGAAGGCGACAACACCTTCTTTTTATGTTTGAGAAGAAGAAGACGACAACAATGCCTTGTTGTCTTCTTCTCTGGTTTTGATGCAGGGAAAAAACAACTATAATTATTACCATCACCTTCTTCTTTGTGTTTGAAAAAAAGAAAAAAATTGCAATGTGTCATCATCTTCTTCTTTGGTTTTGTTGCAGCAAAAAAGGCGACGACAACAACACGTTATTGTCTACTTCTATGGTAGTGTTGTAAAGAAAAAGAAGACGACATCGCGCCATCATCGTCTTCTTTGGTTTTATTGCAGCAAAGAAGGTGATGGTCGTTACTATTGTCGCCTTCTTCTCTGTGTTTAAGAAGAAGAAGACGACAACAATGAGTTGTCATTGTTTTCTATGATTCTATTATAGCAAAAAAGAAAGCAATGGCAATTATTGTGTTGTTGTAGTGAAGAAAGCAACAATAGTTGCTATCGTCGCCTTTTTCTATGGTGGTGTTGCAAAGAAGAAGAAAAAGAGGACGATGTTGTTGTTATCACCTTCTTCAAAAGCTTTATTGCAATAAAAAGTGATGATAACTTTTGTCGTTTTTTTCAATAGTTTTGCTACGAAGAAGGTGACGACAACAATGTCATGACTTTCTTCTATGGTCATGGTGTTATGAAGAAGGTGATGGTAACAGACTACCATCGTTTTTTTCTTTTTTTCTTTTTTTTCTTTTCTGGTTTATTTGGTCTAATTCATTAGAATTGACAATTAACAATGAAATGGTGATATTTTTTGTGTTGAAGGTTATAATGGCTAGAGGAAGGAGATTGAAAAAAAGTGGTGGTGATTTGGAAGTTCAAAAGCAAAATGTTGCTTCATCAAAACAAACAATTGGGAAACAAAATGTTAATTCATTACAACCAGGTTTGGGGAACAAAATGTTGCTCCATCAAAATTGAGAATCAATGAATCAAACAATCTATATGACTTAGAGTTGGTGATAGTTTGCAATTCAAATGATGAGATCACTCCTAATATAGATTAGGAATTTCGATCGAAAAATGGTGGGTTAAATTGTTTTAGAATGTACATACATTAAATTAAATGTAGACTAAAAAAATTCTATAAGTGTTTTTTAATATATCCACACCTTTCATCATTTGATGGAAGGTGCCCAATTGTTTTGTCAAGAAAAAATTATTGCAATACCTAAAAATAGCTAGAGTTTGTAAAAATTAAATCTGATTGTGTGATTTTATGTTTTGTAATACTTGCATTTTATTTTTTGAACTTTTTATGTGTAAGGTTTTAGGGCTAGGATTTTTTATTACAAAGTAATGATTTTTTAAAAAACTTTATTGGTTTAGGTTTGGAACTTGAAATCGACCAAGCCTCTCAACCATTAGCACCTCCTTGTCCACCTAATATGGTTCAAGAGGACAAATAATGGACAAAAGTTGGGTTGAAATGGAAGTGTAAAGTTGGCAACTACATTGTTGCATATTGTGCCAAATGGTTGTTGACCAAGCATTTGAAGGAGGTGCATGGCTTCGTGGTAAAAAAGGCCAAACCTAGGAGGCCTTCAACTTCTAAAGGAGGTCCTCGTCATCAAGACCATGTTAAATGAATGCTCGCATCTTGTGATATGCCATGGCCATGCAAAGGTGGATTGATCAAAAGGTTGTTAGTCGAGCTCGTGCCAAAAGGTTTTAATTTGTTGGTTTTTGGGTGTTTATAGGGTTCAGGGCACAACAAAGGAAAAGTTTGTTGCAAATGAAGTTTAAGTTGAAATGCACCATCACCATCTATACACTACTCTTCATGTAACAAGGGCTACAAATGCAACACTGTTTATCGAATTAAACACAAGATTGTAGATAATGATATGGTTTAAGGTTTCCACTTTATATAATTAGCTAGGTTTTTAAAACCCTTTCATTTTTTGGACTACCCAATTTTTGAACTTTAATCTTTAAATATATATTATAGAAAACCTTTTTTCCATTGGGTTTTTTAGCAATTTTTTATCGACCATTTTTTAACATCTTTTATCAATATGATATTTTATTCTAATCACATTCTTTTGATGGGTATATGGTTAATCATATTTATCTTTTTTTTCATAATCTTCTTAGTACTTTAGATGTAAGAATCAAAACTTAAATAAGCCCATATGAATAGGTAACATTAATTTGTCTAAAGTTTACAAAAATCAAAATGAACATTGTGCAATACCCACATATAGGTCTCGTAAATAGTTACTAATTTTTTTACATCCATTGCAATACTCGCATATAGGTCTCATAAATAGTTGCTGGTTTTTTACATCCATTACAATACCTGCATCTACGTCTCGTAAGTAGTCGCTGATTTTTTTAACATCCATTATAATACCCGCATATAAGTCTTATATATAATTATTGGTTTTTTTACATCCATTGCAATACCCGCATATAGATCTAATATTTGATTTTTTAAAACATCCATTATAGTACCCGAATATAAATCCATAAATAGTTGCTGATTTTTAACATCTTTTACAATACTTGCATATAGGTTTCCATTGTAATATTTATGGGCCTCATATGACATAATAATTTAGTGTACTATCAACAAATAATGTCATAATTAAAGAATTATTAAAAATTTATTTAACATAATGTAAATGATTCATTATCATATTTAAGCAATCATTTTTAAAAAAATTAATTAACTGATTATTTGGTTGAACCTTAATTATTCATATAATTAAAATCTAAATCTAAAAAATCAAATCAATAATTTGATATTTAATTATTTTTTTAATTAATTTTTTTAGGTTGATAAGTTATTCAAATCATTATGTTAGATTATTATTCATGATAATTAATTGTCATAGAATTAATTTAGGTATATAAAAAAACATATTTTGGGTACCCACACCATTTATTTTGAAGTGATTTTACATGTGGGTATAACATTTAAGGTTGATCATTCACCTTTGTCTAAATCACCTATGGATTATTTCAAAATGAACTTGCATGCAGGTATTGTATATAAACTTTGGTTTTCATTGAAAAGCCACCCAAATTACATACTAGTTATTTTGAAATGAGCCTACATGTGAATATTGCATTTAAGGTTGGGTTTACACCTTAGGTCACCTTAATCACCTATGGATTATATCAACACGAATTTGAATATGGGTATTGCATTTAGGGCTAGGTATTTATATAATTTTGCAATACCCGCACCCATATTTATTTTCACCAACTATAAATTTGGCTTTAATTTTTTGAATAATTAAATAAAATTTGTAACAAAATAAAAAAGAAGGTATATTTCATACCATTTGGTAATATTTCCAAGTTAAGTTCTTTCACTTTCTTAAAAAAAATATAAAATGACATTACATTGTTTTACATATGTTTAAGCCTTAAAATTTTTGCCCAAAATACAACCTAGATTTATTTTAATTATTATAGAGTTGTAAAAAAAATGTTAATTACTTTATATGTCCTATACCTTAAACCTAAACCATAATTCTAACATTAAGTAATAAATTTTACATTAAACCTTAGCCCCTTGATTCATTAATAAGACCAATTTTGCATAATGTTCATTTTGATATATGTTAAATCATATTATAAAATGAATAAATAATTTTGAAAACATGAATTTCATGATGTATTGGCAGGGAATCAAATATTTTAATCAAATATGTTTCATGTTCAATGAATTATCACAATATGATATGGGTATTGCATTTAAACAAAAGTGGGTTAGGAAATACTGAACTTTAACAATTATGGAACATATGGAAACAAAGGAGATTCATAATTATGTTATAGATATAAACAAGTGATAAAATAAAAAAACCAATACAATGAGCAAAGTCTAGAATATAAACTTTAAGCCTTAATATATGAACCAAATTTTTGAACATTAAATCGTAAGGCATAACCCTAAAAATCCAAATGATATTTTGTCATAACCTATTACAACCTTAACTATACAAACCCTAAAAAAACAAGTCCTAGTGATGTATGCCCTAAACCAAAAAAACTATACAAAATATACAAATTATATAATGCAAAACAAAAAAAATTAAAAAAAACATAAGATAAAATTTAGAAACCAAATTTATAATCTTTTAAATTACAAAGATTTACTGACCGAAAAAAAACCTTAATCTTCAAAACCAATCAAATCAAAGAGAGTGGAAAAAATTAGTTGGAGATATCACACAAATATATAGAATGAAATTGTGTTACTTCAAATATGTCTAAACCGTAAAATTCCCCCCCGCCCCCAAATTTAGCATAGTTTAGGTTAATTACTATATATTTGTGAAAAACTTGCTAAGTAATTTATGTGTCCCAACCTTAAACCTATACCATAATTCAATAATACATACTTATAATAATTACATGAAAAGATGTATTGTAATGTCCATTCCATAAATAAATTAGGTTAACAAAATTTAGTAAAATATGCATTAACTAAACCAAAATGGCTACAATTATGACATTGTTTCCATTGTAAATTGTTTGTAATAGCTACATATGGCGATCTATGTTTATCATCCATGAACTAAGGCAAACCTTAATAAATTAATAGGTAGGATTGGGGGGTTAGAGGGGTGGGAAAAGTGAGTAGGTAATTAGTTAGGTATTTGGCTATGTAAAAAACATAGGTGGGTAGGTGAACATAATGGTAGGTAGGAAGGTGGGTGCATAAGTAGGTAAGTAGGTATATAAGTAGGTATTTGGGGTAGTAGGCAGGCTAGTAAGTAGAAAGGAAGTTCAAGGAGCAAGATAGATAGGTTATTAGAGTTGGTAGGCATGTAGGTAGGTAAGTAGGCATATAGGTAGGTAGTTGGGTTAGTAGGCAAATTAGTAAGTAGAAAGGAAGTTCAAGGAGCAAAGTAGTTAGGTTATTAAAGTTGGTAGGCATGTAGGTAGGTAAGTAGGTATATAGGTACGTAGTTGGGTTAATAGGCAAGTTAGTAAATAGAAAGGGAATTCAAAGAGCAAGGTAGATAAGTTACTAGAATAGGTAGGAAGAAAGCTACATTAGCAAGATAGTTAGGTAGATAAGCAAGTTAGTACGTAAGAAACAAGTTACCTTGTAAGGTGATTAGGTTTGTAGAATATTTATGTCAATAGGGTTGTTGTGTATATAGGTTGTTAAATAGTAATGCAACTAGGTCAATAGGGTAGGTAGTTAATACAATGATTAGGTTAGTAGAGAAGTTAAATCAGTAGGGTATGTAGTTAACAAGGTAGCTAAGTTAGTAGGGTAGGTAGTTGGTATAGTAGTTAGGTCAATAGGATAACTAATTATTAAGCTAGTTATGTCAATAAGGGATAATTAATAAGGTACCAAGGTTGGTACAATACTTATGAGGGTAAGAAGGTGAGTAGGGTAGTTATGTGTGAGGTCAAGTCCATGAAAAAAACAACAAAGAACAAACCCAAAAAAAAAGTACAATGGTTAGTAGCAAAAAGAAATGAACTGTGATGAACCCCATCTGACGTCAAATGAAAAAACACAACTCATCCAGTGGACAGAACAACCAACTAGTGCATTGGTGGTTGCTAGTTCACTTTGGCTTGAAGGATGTATGGTAAGTGGTCAAGAAACAATTTTATGTTTAGTTCCAATTCCCTAGGTAACCATGGTGGTTAGCTCAATTGCTGTTTTTTCCTATCTACCTACTAACAACTCACAAGCATGTTGTTAATAAGTAGTTAACAAAAACATTCCTTACCTATGTATAAACCATCTACTTACCTAATGGTTACCTATTTTCTTACTTATCCACCTATATATGAGACCTATTTTTTACACAATTGGTAACCAAGGTGAAACCATATACTAATTCAATCGAGGTTCATCCACAACTGAGTAATAACAGGCATCCAATGGATGGTGCACTAGTGGGTGTAGGTTCAATGTGGCCCAACAAGAATTATATTTCATGATATCGATTCTAGTTAAAGCATAACTGCATAGTCAAGTTCTAATTGCAGTTCCACTAAAGGGGTATTAGTCCATGTCACAAGAACCTGAACCCTTTAACATTGCACATCACGAAACTTGACAACACTTCTATGAACCAATGTTTGTTTTGCTGGCGAAATTTCACCAAAAAAAGAAATTAAAAATTAAAATTTTGAAAAAGAAGTGATTTTGGAGGTTTTTAGTCATATGAAACCAAAAATAAATAAATAAATTGTCAAATTCATTTACTTGGTTTTTTGTTGTGTAGTCAAAAACATAGTAGAATGATTATATATTTAAACTGTATTCTTAGTCTATATCCAGATTTGGCTAAATCTTTTTAGGGATGATCCCAACTTTTTCTATAACGTCTTATGTATGATTGCCCCTTTGGCTACAAACACTACTCATGCTGCCCTTAGCTGCCTAAGGTATTGGTCTTTGATTTTTATCCTGGTGGTTGTTTCTTCTTCAGCAATAAGATTTTCTTGTTGGCTTCCAAAATGATGATGAAAACCTGCAAAACATCAATAAAACAAAGCACCCAACAAAGGGAGATTGAAAGATGCACGTCTTAGTGAACCCCCAGAAGAAAAAAAAAACCAAATCCTACAAAGAGGGCAGACCACAAGGGCAACATGGACATGGTTTTCCAAAAGGTTAGAAAGAAAATGTTTGTCCTCTCATTGGTACCGTCACACTTTTGACACATCACATGACTAGTAACACTACTAGACTGAATCGATAGTAGGTTAGGTAGTAATGGGGAAGCTTGGCATTTGCCTCAAGTGGTTCTTAGATGCCAACCCCAATAGGGCCAAGTATATTGGAAGTAAAGTATACCCTAATTCCTTTACCATTCCGGCAATAATTAAATTATCTTCAATAAATACTGATTTTTTTCAAAATTAGCTGTCCACGATGCCAGAAGTTCTAGAAATTATATTGTTGTTCATTGTACATGGTTATTTTGTTCATTGCAAGTCTAAATGGTCATGCCTTTGAAAGCACCCAAATTTTAGGAAATTCTTTTTGTTATTGCAAGAGTGAAAAAACAAGAAATAAATAAATATTCAGCAAGAAAATGAAGGAATGGTAAAAGTACTACGGTAATGATCTTACCATTATGCCTCTTTAGGTTCCCAAAACGACAAAATGAGCCAAAAATCAAATGTTCTCGGGGCTGGTTTTTGTGTAGGGTAAAGCACTAGGGTAGGGGGCCAACATTGTTGAAATTTATGGTGAAGTTGCCCAGGTATTACAATATCAAAAAATGGTTGAAACCAGGCAAGGTTACAAGTTGAAAATCTCCTGGAATTATCGAAGGTCATATCTTGTTTGAAACCTGTTCACTGATTCTCATCGGGGTGAGAATTGCTCACTTGAAACCTTGTCATAAATGTTTTTAATTGATACCTTATTAGGATATTAAAAAACACCAAGGTCAGGGTTTTGAATTCTATCCAGTATTTATCTTAGTACATTCAACAATCATTAAGTGGTCAGTAAAATTTAAAGTTCACAATAATAATTAGATGATAGATAAAATTAAATGTTAAGTTTAGGGGTAGGAGGCACTGCTAGACAAGGCTTTCAGGTTATAAATTAATTTTTTCCTCCTCCTCTCGGTAAAGTAAATTTTTTTAGGTTTAGCTTTTGCTTGTGCTCTTACTTCTTATTCTTGTTCCTTTGCTCATTCATGCTTCTCTTGGTTCTGTTGCTTTTACTTCTTTGCTCGTCAACACTTCTCCTAGTTACATTATTTTTGCTCCTTTGCTTGTCAAAGTTTCTCTAGGTTTTGTTGTTCTTACTTCTAGTTCTGCTATCATTGCTCCTTTGCTTATTGTTGCCTCTTTTGGTTCTATTACTTTTGTTCCTTTGTTATTGGTTTTGTTCATTTGCTCATTGACGCTTTTCTTGGTTATGTTACTCTTTTTCCTATGTTCATGGTTCTACTATTTTTACTCCTTTGCTTTTAGTTTTGATGTTCTTATTCCTTTGCTCATTGGCACCTTTGCTAGTTATGTTATTTTTATCCCTTTGTTCCTCATCATAAATTTACAAGCTTTATGGGTTCGTTCCAAATTCGTGCAATTTTTTTAATTTCATAGGTTCGTATTATTTAAATATGAATGTCATGCATTATTTAACACAAAAGTCGAGTGAATGATTTTTGTGTGTAAATAACACAAATAAACATACAACATTCGTGCCTAAACAATGCCAATAGGCATATGACATTCATATTTTAAAAATGCATTCAACATCAATGTTCAAACAACACAATAAATGAATGACATCCATGTCTATTTTATACGAACTTATGAAAAACATATTTCACACAACTATTATTGCCAAACCATGGCCCATGAAGTTTGTGATGTTAGTTCTATTGCTTTTGCTTCTTTATTCATTGACATTTTTCCTAATTCTATTGCTTTTGCTCCTTTGCTCTTAGTTTTGCTACTTTTGTTCATTTATTTGTTGGTGTTTTTCTTGGTTATTTGTTTTTCCTTTATTTTTCAATGTTTTTTAAAACTTTATTACTATTGTTCCTTTTGCTCCTTAGTTTTTATCTTGGTTTTGTTGTTCTTACTATTTTATTTTTTGGTGTTTCTCTTTGATTTACCTTTTTTTCAAATTGGTACTACCCTTCTTTTACTTTGTGTAGGTGTTGAAAAACTAAAGGTTCTTTCAAATTCCAATTCCAATTTTATTTTTTATTTTTTTTCAAATTCCATTTAGTTTCAAGATGTTCAATTTCAAGGTGTTTGTTTGCAAATTCTATTTTGAGTTAATTTCTAGGTTTGTTCTGTGTAAGGCCACCAACAAACACACATATTCAAACATACATCTATTCAAAAAAATATTAATTCATATTGTTTTGCATCTTAAATGTTTTTGGATGATGAAAAGAAAGGAGACAATTGAATAATTTTTTCATAATTGTAATTTTTGTAAATGTTTTGATTTGACTTTCATAACATAATTGATATCATAAAAAATTGAACCCACTATTTTTGCAAAAAATATACTTGTTTCTAATTTCTCCTCCATTTTAACTTTTTTTTTTGTAATTTTCTAGTGGCAAATGGAATATAGTCAAAATGAAAATATAATGTTTATTGAAAATGAAATGGAATTAAATGTTAAAGAAATGAATATTGAAAAGGAAATTGTGGGAACATTGCAACAAAATGAAATCTCCAAATAAAAAGTAGTAAAATAAAAAATAATGAAGAAAAAATACAAATAAATTTTCAAAAATTGCATCCACAAAGAAAAATATGAAGAAAACATAACAAAAATGCATTATGTTGAGCCTTCTATTGTGTTAACGATGGGGAAAATGTTGAAGTAGCAAGTCTTCAAATCGTGAACTACATTTTTTGATATGCTCATCATGTGAACAATTTTAATCCAAGCACTAATGACAAAAGGGTGCGAGTATAGAGATAGGAGCCAAAAAAATGTTAGATAATGGTGAAAATTTTGAATTTTTTTACTTTTTTTTTTTGACATTTTGAAGTTATGTTAATCATTCCAAGTTGTGTTAAATGATTAATATGAATGTTGTAGAATTAAAATTTTTAAAAAAATTAATTAAATTTTGGGTTTTGGTTTTTAAGAAAAACATTTGAACTTGAATAGGTGTTGTGTTAAATTGTGGTTAATTTTACAAAGGACTAGGTAAAGGACTATTGTAATAATATAGTTTTGATGGTAAAAAAATTTAGATGATAATAACCTACTACATAAATTCAAAAAAAACTCACAATTTAAAAGATATGGAATTTTAAACTTTTAGAATTTCAAAAATATTTTTCAAATTTCACAAGTCTTTTACCACATGTATATGGGGTGTAATGTGCACATACAAAACAAAATCGTAGTTTATAAATTTAAAAAAAAAAAAAAAAACCTAAAGTAGTTAACATATTTTGGTATGATTCAAAATTATGATAAATTTTCAAGATGAAATGCAAAATTTGGCAAAATTTACACACTTTGAGAAATTTATCTTTATTCAACAATGATTAACCCAAAACATGTGATCTATTGGGACAATTATATGTATTTTTAATAGCAAGTAGCAAAATATTTCATTAAAAAATTCTTTCATATGAAAAAGTAAAAAATGATTAAAAATGATTCACAATCCTTTTGTAAAGTAATTCCATTGGCTTCAATCTATGTACTTGCACCCAAAAAATGTTTAATAACATAATATAAAGCCTATGGAATAATTAATATTTAAAAGTATGTGGATGTGAAAAAATGTTATCTTTTATTTTGGGCCTCAATTAATAAAATGAAAACATTATGAAGCAAAAAAAAATTGAAAATTCAATTTTCATTATGTAAAATCATATAAGTTTAAATATACAAACTAATGAATTATGTATATTATATTCTATGTCTTTATACATCAAAAAATAATTCAGAATATAATATAGTGATGGTTGGGGACAAACTATATATATTTTAAATTTTCTCATTTAATATTTAAGAATAAAGTAAAATAAATTATCAATTGAAATAAATAGTTAAGATGTGGGAAATTGCAATACTTTCATTTTATTTATGTTAGCCAAAAACTATTTTGCATAAACAAATAAACATTGTCAAAATTCATTAAAAAAAGGCCTGTTTACAAATCATTCATGAAAGCATTTTTTTGGTGAAGAAAAATGTTTTGAATTGTTATTAAAAGAAAATTGAAATGTGTTTTTCCTCAAATGACTTGAAATTTTTATATGTTGGTTTATTACATATGTGAAGACCTTGGGAAAAACTTCAAGAATGAATTTTCATTTGTTTCATTTGAACAAAGTATGAGGAAAAAATACATGTTTAAACCTTGGATTTGTAAAACAAATTTTGATAAACATGGTGGAATATATAATCTTTGACATGTTTTACTAAAATTTGATGTGATAGTCACCTTGGAGACCAAGGTTGAAAGCCTGCTACCAACTACCATATACAAGTATATTATATGTTGATCAT
>Ga0116230_10005659_pt1 | contig 12257 bp, 6 predicted proteins | sample S1TSphfallax_3_FD_88678 | JGI IMG/M metagenome (GOLD analysis project Ga0116230, IMG submission 88678) | Host-associated microbial communities from peat moss isolated from Minnesota, USA - S1T2_Fd - Sphagnum fallax MG | ecosystem: Host-associated > Plants > Peat moss > Unclassified | place: USA...
CAGCAGCAGCAGCAGCAGCAGCAGCAACAACAACCACCACTGGTGATCTGAGCAATCATCTTCTTCACCTCTCACTGGACAACTGTTGAACTATCTGATGATGACCACGGAACTGCTGCACCACATGCATATGTTGTCCTTCTTTGCAAGATTTATTCTGGTCAACTCTGTTTGGTTTATTGTTTGGTTTTTTTGGTGATTTGGGTAGTGGCAAAATCAGAGGCACAAATTATATCCTGCAACACTTCAGTCTCACTTTGCAATTTTTTAGTCTCAATCTTTGTAGTTTCTCTAATCTAATACTTGCAACCAACTGATCCTTTTCTCTTTTTTTTCTTTTTTGCCTTTATCAAATTCTCCTTTCATAATTTGATCTTCTCAAAACATAGTTACGAGCAATCCAGTAACATATGTATATCGTTATGGCCCAATAACAACAGGATTTCTTGGTTCTAAACTTATTGGGTATTCTTTCCTTTGCTTCAGGGTAATTCAACTGGAGCAAGCTGGTGATAGTTTTGGTCATGATGGTCACTCTTTTGGACTGATCATGGCAGATTTATCTCACATGATCATTTTCTCAGGGTTCAATCATTGGTTTGGATATTCAACCAGTATAAATCTATGTTGCATAATCTTGACCTCATTTTTGGGGACTAGATCATATTCTATATGAACCTTGTATAAATCTTTGATGGGAGTTTTGGGGATAAGATTCTTTTTTCTTTTTTCTTGCAAGAATTACAAAGCTATGAATCTGCTACTGGTGAAAAGGGCACAATCTAATGTAATCCACACTACAACTGTAATTCCTTTTTGGCATGCAAAGCTCAATATGCATTAGGAGTAGATGGAATGCAAATCCTTCTCTATACACTGTCCATTTGCTACTATTTACTCTACTTTGTGCTTGATATGGCATTATTTGTAGAGACTCTCCAGAGAAGTAAAAAGTACTATAAGCAGCCTGATCTTTTGCTTAGCAAAAAGTAGAGAAATTGAGAAATTAAAACATTTGGAAGTTTTATTACTTTCTTTCTTCACTTTCTTTCTTTTTCTGGCCGAAAGTTGAAAGTTACACCTGGTTGCTGGTTGATGATCTCACATGAGAGCTGATAGGAAGGACTCTTGTAAGAGAGAGAGAGAGGAAGAGGGGCCGGGGGAGGGGTGTGTGGGGGTGGACTACTTGTGTGTGCATTATGGAAGCAATCAAAGCATGAAAAAGGTTTTCCCTTACATGGGTATTGAGAGGTTGAGCATACCAAAAGTGTGTCTCTAACAGCCAGTAGTTAGACAATAGCACACAATTCTAGCTTGCACACCCATCTTCGCTCTCCCAAGTCCCAACTCTTGGGCATTCAGATGATATCTCAAATCCACAATTGTTTTGTTGCAAATAGAATCTAGAACAAAACTACCCATGAGTTTCATCATGAGTTTTATGTGTAACAATTCCCCCAAAGTCATAACCCTTTTAAAAGTTTGATTAATTAATTAGTTACTTAATTTCCTACCAATAAGCTTAGGTACTAGAACACTTAACACCTATTTACTCCTTGACTTACCTAATAACAAAGAAAATATGTGTGGGAGGAAGGGAGGGAGGGAGAAAGGAGAAGTGCCAAAGAGATGGAAACCACAAGATCAAACCCACAACCATCCCATTCTTGAAAAGCTTCCTTGATCCTGATTTCTGCTTTGGCTCCAAACTTGGCTTAGCAGCCTTGTGGCAGCAGACCTAGTGACTTGTTCTACTACCTTCTACATGACCTTTTGATTTCTCTGTTACCTGAAGAAGAGAATGACAATCAACTGAGCATTTTATTTCCAACAAAATGGTGGGTATTAAGGAAGGTTGTTTTTCAGTTTTATTTCTCATGTTGTGATCTTCCAAATCATGGTGCCTAACCATGCTCTTGGTACCTTTGGAAAGCCAAGGGTGCACTGAGGTTGTTTCATTAATGTTTAGACAAATGATGGAAGAGTTATTGAATATTGAACAATTTTGTCAAAGAAAATTCAACAAAATCAAAACTAAAAATGCTAGGGAAATTGGGGCAAGCTCTTGTTACTATTGGAAAACCCTTGATGAGTGAGATTTCTTGGAAGTGATTTCATGATTTTTTGACTTAAGGTGGGGGAGAGACACTGAATCTTGAATATTATTTGTCTCTAGATATTCATCTTATATAAGTTTTTCAAAACTGGGCTCTATCACCACGGTCGTATTCACACTTGAGCCAATGGCACAAGCCACGCTAGTATCAATTATTATATCATCTAAGTATTTAATTGAAATTCCCAATTTGGGTAAGGATAAAGGTAAAATGAGCTTGAAAATCTATCATTCTTGATATGGATAAAATTAAATTATTATCACCTCCTTGTCTCACATGTATCCTACAAATATAAATAAGCAAGTGAATGTTAAAAAAAGGTGAGAAAAATTGATATATGTATAATTGTGCGCAAGCATGACACATTGGCAATTGGAGGAGAGAGAACTAACTATTTGTAACTTGCATTCCAAAAGTGAAGCCATTTTCTTGAAACAAAATCCAACTAAGATAAGAAATAAACAAACAAATGAATAACATTTAAAACAATAGATTCAAGGTATCTTTACGTAATGGTGAATGGTTGATGAATTTAAATTTTTTTTGGCGGTGTCAAGTTGTAATCTTTTTCAACATTATTACATTATGTTAAAAGGTGACATCCATGACTTAAACATTTTTGTAACTATGATTAAGTTTTAGTCGTGTCATTAGTCATGTAGAATGATTTAGTCATGTGTATAATTACACAACTAATCATGTCATGATGTTCATTACTACATGATAAAGGCATATGATTTGACTTCAAGATCAAATTTGACTAATTAACAAAAACTATTGGACATGTTTTTAAAATGTGAAAATTATATATTAAAAAAATTGTTGGTTAAATGCATGCACTTAAGAACAATATGTTCATAATTATCATTAGGGGGAAAAAATGATGTATAATTGAGAACATTTTTTAAAGTAACCTCAAGTTTTAGTTAACTATTTGAAGTCACACATAATCATTAACCAATTGCAAATGCTTTTAAATATTTTGATTTTGCACATGAACCACAAAAATAAACATATTCCAACATCATTGCACATTTTTCTTTTTGACAAGCAATATTAAAATAGACCCAAACTACAAATGCATAGGTAGTTAGCATAGGTTAAAATACCTACCAAGGTAAGTATATAAACTAAGTTAATATATGCTTACCTATGTAGGTAGCTAAGTTAGCCTAACTACCTAGATTAAATTACCATTATCTAACTACTTGTTAATTCCTACCCTCCAACTATCTATCTATGTAGGCTATCTTAGACCACCTACAAACCTAGGCTAAATTACATGTATATTAAGGTTGAATTACATGCCTACCTAGTTTAGGTAACCTCAATATATTATGTAGGTGGTTTACGTAGTCTAGGTAGTATAAGTATGTAAGCTAAAATAGACTACCAACATATTTATGCTAAGTTAACTAGTTATTAATATAAGTGTTAACTATTGTAACTAACTCTTATTGTTGACATGGGTGTAATAATGTGAAACTAAATACCTAGGTATTAATTATTATAATTAAATATTACATTAACCTAATCAATCTATGTACCTACTTGCCTCCTTAGTTATTTACCTACTTACTTAACTAATTTACTTACATATTTAATCACTTACCTACCTACGTGATTAATGTACCTATTTAATTACTACAATGTGGGATAAAGTTATATGGGATAAAAGGTTTTAGTGTTGTATGGGATATGGGAATGTTTCCCTTTCCCAAAAGATTATCCCATATTGTTTATCATCCTTTCAAACTTGTAAACAATATAAATGGGTGCACTACAAGCATCCAAAAAAAGAAATGTCATTTCGTATGAGGCAATAAAAAAGGTTCAACTTTTAAAATCAAATTCAAAATGAAATAATATTTTCCTAATTAGGTGACACATGGCCTATGTTTTTAACCTTAACCTAGGTGGATTAGGTCTAAGCATAACTTGGGTGCCATGTGGTTTAAATCCATACCCAACCTATGTGCCACAAAGGCTATTGAGGCCTAAGCTTAGCTTAGGTGCCACATGGTTTAGCCTAGCCTAGCTAGCCTATGTTTAAGTGCCACACATGTCTTAATTACAATGTGCCACATGTGTCCATGTTTAATTTGTTAAGAAATGATATTTAAAATTTTGATGATTGTGTTTGCATGATTTTCTAAAATCGTGATCATCCATCCATGATTGTAGTCACAAAAATGGTATGGAATGGGGTAAATGACTATTATCATGGCAACTAGATGGCACAAGTGACGAGTTTAAATTTATTGCATAATCATTTGGTTGCTAAGGCAGATATGATTGACATTTTTAGTTATGGATGGAGTCATAGATGGCACCTTTTGGTGTAGTGTTAGTCCAAAGATTTGGGATTAAATACATAAAATATTCAACAAAACCTGAACAAATCCATCATAAACAAGTGGATTGCCAAATGTGAAAATATATGTCATAATTTAAAATTCAATGTATGATGAATCTTATCAAATTTGAGAGTAATTTGTTTGAGTATTTGTGTATTTGTCTTGATTTGATATATTTTTTTTTGGGGTGTCATTTTGATATTCTAATTATTTGCAATATTTATTTGTTGTCAAAGCTATAACACCAATTTCGCAAGGACAATTGAAAAATGTGAAGTGGATGGGGTCAATTATGTATCCCCAAGTTTGTCTAACGTGTTCCATTTTCTCTTTCAAAATGAGCAATAGTTTCCTTTGAGGTTTTTTGTATAGTAAGGATTGAACATGGGATTGTTTTGGAAACAAAGGCCCCATGTTAGGTGTGAGTTGAACGTAGGACTCAGATTCTCAAAATAATTATTTTCAAGGTCCTTATGAATGTTGATTGGTTCTTGATTTGAAAAGGAACTTTTGTTCTTGGTTCTAAATTTTATGGAACCTTTAGTTTAACCTCTTTTTTTTATTTTTTTTATTTTTAAAATTTCTAAAACATTTAATTCCAATCATTTTCATAAAGTGCGTCTAATTTAAAACAAAGTATAGTTTTATTTCCATTACACACAACTAAACCAAAAAAAATGTGTAATATTCATTTGTTCAACTAATGCACATTTCAAAATAAAGATTACATAATACTGATTATGTACAATAAATCAATTGTAATATTTTGTTTAAAATTTAAGTCTAGGTTTATATTCTAAAAATAAATTTGTACTTATTTACCTAAAGAAATAAACCTTTCTAAAGTAGGGTACATAGCACCCCCAGGTTAAGTTTTAATTCAAATTTGAGAATAGGTAAGTTCCTTCATTAAGTTGTAGTGATGGTTCCAAAAAAACTTGGAACTTTTGGTCAAAAAACCTTAAAACTTGATGTATAACCTAGACCTAAACCTACAAAAATTGAAGAACCTACAAACATTAGTCCTCACTCAATGTTAAGAATCAAGAGGTATATTATTGTCATAAAACAAATAGTTTGACAAGAGAGGATGAACCTTTAGTGTAAGTTTATGTGTAGTACAAGTCCTTAAATGTAAGTTGCCATCTTCTTTTGATGTAAGAAATGTAACATAGGGTAATGCACTAAAAAACTTATATTGGTTCTTTACGGTTTTTTTATTAATGTTCATTGAAGTACCAACCCTCCTTGCTAGTATTGATGGGTTTCAAGCAATAATAATATGTCACAAGTGTTTCATTAGTACCATAGTTTGCATTCCTTCATCTTGAAAATTAATAATGTTTTTTTGTCCCCACATTTTGATCTATATTGGAATAGCATACTTAAAATTATGACATCATTCCAAAAATCTCATGCATATGCTTCATAAAACTCATGATGGTTATACTTTCTTAGGGCAAGGTTTCGTAAGGTCTCTTTTCATTAGGCTACTATGATCAAACACATGTGCTAATGGAAAGCCATTGTAATGGAACCTTGTTTCTTGTTGCATGGACTTGTGTTTTACGTTGGAAAACTACAAGCAGGTTGGTAATCTATAGGTATTATACTTAAGATTAATAATTAGCAACTCTCATTGAAATATCTATTTTGTGAAAAAATGGGGTCTAGCAATCCCATTTTGAATATTTCATAGTTTCAATAGTATAATTTAAGGATGTTAAGTTTTTTCATATCTTTCAAAATCATTGTGGTAGTTCAATGGATAAAACTATTTATCAGGTGCATGGTTCAATTCTCCTTAAATTTCACGCAATATGCTTAATTTTATAAAAAAAACTGACTTGTTTTCTTGAGAATTAATTACCACCAAACATTAGTTGCAAGTATGGTAATTAATGTTAAAATGTTTGGGAACATTTCACATGTAAGGAACTTTTTAAGGAACTTATGAGAACATATGATCCCATTAAAAAGGATGATAGGTGTCACTTTCAAATGATTGACACATTGACTCATAGATCACACAACTTTGCATTTGGTGAATGTTTGCCTTATAGACCTATGAGGTGGTTGTGAACACAACTATATTGTACAAATGTAATGGAAAGTTGTTGGAGTAGAACTTGTGATCAAAATGGTCTAATGGAAAAAAACCTTGATTGGTGTGATGAAAATGTTCCAAGAAGATATTTAAGTAACAAAAGAATAATCACTTTCACATTTCTCCACTATTGAATTTTCTATTTCTATGCAGAATTGAAAGAACTCCAAAGATCATAATTTTTTTTGGTTCCCTAAAAATTATCAAATTTTCTTATTATCACATGGAAGATTTTTTGCAATAAAAAAAAACATCCACTCACAAGTGGATCAAATTAAATGTAACTTAAACTCCTATGCAAAAGTCCACAAGTTTGAGTATGCAATGTGCATTATGCATGTTAGTGGTGCTCACAAATGGAAATATATTTCAAAATTTTGCTATGTAATCAAATTTTTATATTTAAACTATAAGTATGCCTTAACCTTTAAAGGAATAAATGGAGGTAAATTTGTCTTCTTCTTTTATTATGAGATGAATTGAACTTGTCACAATTTGAGGGCATTGCTAGAAATTTTGGTAGTTGGATATTACTAAACATAGTCCAAGAAGTCAAAACTTTAAGGTTAAACATGAAAGTCAAAATTTTAGAGCTAAACATGGAGAGATGAGTAAGATATAAGCCAAAGTTTGATGAAAAATGAGGAATCCCAAAAGAGAGAAGACAAGTGGTGTCACTTTTGCATTTTTAAAAACAACCAAAATTTAGGATTTTTTTTTTTTTCATTTCATTTTGTCAAAAGCATATGTCAATTACTTTCACATCACATACAAGCATTTTTCACTTCCATTTGCAAAATAATTTGATATGTGCAATATTCTTGTCATAGTTCCACTCATGGAACTTATTCAATCCCTTTAGGTCATACCCAAAATCATTCTACCAAAAATTATTATGGTGAATCCATGCCAAATATACAAAAGACCTAGTGTAACAAAAACTTCAATTAAACTTAAAATTGTGAAGAAGAGATTGGCTTCAAATTGACCAAATCCAAAAAAAATTCTTCCAAGTCCAAGGTTTCAAAAAAATTTAATCATTGCCTTATCATTGCAAAGTGTGGTCTCAAATGTTCAAAAAATCTCTAACCTTGCCACAACATTTGAATAATGGCTACATTGCCTTTAAATTTATAAAATATAATAAAATGTTTAAATAATTTATTAAATAATTTATTTAAATTTTTTAATTTAAACATAGGTGAATGACCTTTGACCCAATAGGTGGGCACATGTAAGCATTCGCACCTTGAACCTTTGATTTCTACCCAACCAAGTGTGGGCAAATGATCATAACAACCTTTTGACAAAGGATGCAATGTGGTGCCCCTTTCACAACTAGCATGCAAAATTAGCTTGGTGTGTATGGGCTAATTTTTGCCATCTTCCCACTCTTGGGGATGTAGAAAATAGAAATTGCAATTGCATGCGTAAAAATGGGCAAATCCTAGCTAGAATTTTTTCCCTTGATTGAAAAATAAAATAAAAATTGAACTAATTTGGTGGAATTTAGTTCCACTTATTCCCCTAAAAAATAGGATTGAGCAAATTTGGGTCTATTTGGCTTATAAGGGTTTCAAAAGAATGTTTTATTGCACAATGTGATCCATTGGTTTAGATTTAATCTTTTGTGTTGAAGGATGGGGACTTGTTTAATTTATTTTTCCCCCATCAGCTATCAATTAATTTGTTTTAAATTCCTTACAATTTTTAGAATGTTGTTGCACTAGAAGAAAAATAGGGTTTTGCAACTATCATTTGCAACTAATTTTTAGTTGCATGCAACACATGCAAATAAAACTCTTTGTTGCCAAAGACAAATCACACACAACTTTTCAATTGCAGATTATAGATCGCACTTAAGATGTATATACAATATCATTATACACTTTGATCCATTCATATTTTTGTTAAGAAGTTATAAATATAATTAATTACTGCAACTAAAATTTTGACTTATCTTTTCGTGACATGTGTCCAATTTTGAATGTCAATTATATGGTGACACATGCCATTTGAACCATATCCTAATATTCAATATAATTAATAATATCTAAACCATCCAATAAAGTGTGAATTATATTTCAAACTTTGTGCATTTAAAAAACCAATTATTTGGTGACATCTAGCAATTTTAAGTTCATATTTTATTTATTATTTTAAATTAATCAATTAAATCTAGATGGTCCAATTTAAGGTCAATAGGATGTTGACACATGGCACTTAGATAGGTATGTAAATTTAGGATATATATTATATTAGATTATATATTTATTTTGTGGGGTTTAGCTTTTAATTTGAGCCTCTTTTATAGGTTCATCCCAAATGGCACTTGGTTTGTGAACATGTTTAGTGCACCTATGTACCACAATTTAGTGCACCACATTTTTATTAGTTGTATAGTATATTAACTTATGAATATTAGTTATACTGACCCATATCTACACCATTAAGTGTATTAACTTATGTATATTAGTTATATTGACCCATATGTACATCATTAGTTGAACACACAATCATATAACCCAGAAAATATACAATGCCAATTTTGTAATTGCAAGCATGGCCAATCTAGTTGTAAACAACCAATTGCACACAATTGAAAAATGATTGGTTGCATATAACAAGATTTCTTCTAGTGTTGAATGAATAAAAACCTAGCAAACTTTATCACCCTTCATTTGGAAAATGTATGTAAAAATTGTGAAATGGATGAAATTTTAGGGAAGTTGGCCCCATTTTGCTAAGGAAGGCTTCAAGGAAATGACTTAAGGAAATTGCATAGTGAATGAAAATATGAAAAAATGGCCTCACTTCCCCAAGGATAACATTGGAGGCAATTTGGCCAATTATTCCCTTGACGAAGGCATTTGAAAAATGTAACAAATGTTCCCATGAAAGTTGCATAGAAGATAAAGATATGGAGAAGTTGGCCACACTTTTCCAAGAAATGTAGCCTTTCTCTCAAAGGAAAATATCTATGGAAGTTGCAAAATGGATGTAAATCCAAGAAACAATTGGCCTTGCTCTTTTAAAAAATTGCACAATGGACTAAAATTCAAGAAATTTTGCCCCATTTCCTTGGGAAATGGGTAAGTTGCACAATGGATGAAAGCCCAAAGAAATGAAAGCATTTGGGAAAGTTGTGCAACAAATGGAACAAAATGAAATTGATGCAATTTCCTCAAGGAAATGGGATGGTGGATGAAACTCCATTATCCAATTACCCAAGGTTTAAATTTGTTGATTTTGTTCCAAGTGTCCAACTTTCCCAACTAGCTTGATTTCCAATCATTGTTGAACTTTTCAAAAGTTTTAAGGCATTTTAAGCAACTTAGCATTTGAAGGTGATGACTATTGAGAAAAAGGTTAAGTGATAAAAATTAGCACATGAAATTTGAACCTTAATCCTTTCACTTAAAGGATTGGTCCTAAATTGGTGCATTACATATCTTTCATTGAAAAATGATTAATGTGAAGCATACTTAAAATGCTTATTGTGAAAAACAAATAACCTTTCTTGTTTGGGCATTTGTTTTGTAGAAACATTGAACTTGGTGTTACATTCAATTTGTTGCAACTATTTTTAATGTTCTTCTAGGTTACCATAACTCAGGGTCAAATTTGTCACCATAAAAATGAATAATTTTTTTCACAAATTTCGTTCTTGCATAATGGAATTATTATCATTTTAAATTTTTTTCACATTTTGAAAGTGCATATACAAATATTGGATGTTTGTGGCAAATTGTGGCATTGAATGCATGGTCAAATGCCTTATAGTTCATGCTTATCCATTCACACTTTTATAGTGCATGGATGTTCATCATTAAACACGCTTAATCCAAGTTATCAATCAAACACAAAAGCAAGTGCTTTGTCATAGTGTTGATGTATATGAAGGATCAAAGATGACCTCAAAACAACCATTGAAGCAATCAATTTCACTCGTAAAAAAGAGGAAACGTCAAGTGGATTACTTGTAGAAGGTGGTTGTATACACAAATGCCTATACTTCATGGTCGCAAATTTCATCATCAAAGAAAGGTGGAGCCAAGGGTGTCAAGCCCAAAGTTCTTTCCAAGGATTGCATTTTTACACATGCGGTGTTCATTTGTTGGTCTATTGTACCATTTCTTTGCATTTTTCATTCAAATTTTAAAACAAAATGTTGATTTTGAAACCAAATATGACCCATAATATAATAAAATTTTGAAAATTTTGTATCAAACCTTACATTATAGTAAAGTATACGACTTTGGTTTGAACCATGAACACAAATTGCGAATTATTTTAATCATCAAGGACTTTCAAAAATTAGAATTCAATGGGTGCATGTAAAAATTAATTTTAATGGTTGAACACTTATGGCCTTTCTTGTGAGGTATATTAAAGCTCATAATAAATTTAAAAAGATTTCATGCATGTTTGATAAGGAAAAAAAAAAATGGGTAAAAAAAATAGTTGTCCACATCCTTATTTTAAAAATGCTTTAAACATATAAAAGGTCTTTTAAAACATGAATTTCCATGAATTTTGTTCATTGCAACTTCGCAAGTATAGAAGATTATTCCAAAAAAATAAATTAATATTCCAAATTATGATGTTCCCATGGTGATTTTTCAAAGTTGGCTACATCTTAAAAGCATTTTCCACTCTCAAAATGTTCCATTATTTCTTACTTTCACATGAAGGTGAAACAATCCACACTTTTGTCACCCATGTGGACATTTTAGAGAAATTGGTTTTGGATTTTCTAGATTATTTAATGATGAAACTAACCTTGGGTTACAATAATCTTCTAATAAATGGCATTTGTTGATCATGTTGATGTCCATATCACCAATGGTTTTGCTTCAACAAGTATTGTAATTTAAAATTAATTTGAGAAAAAACTTATTATATGTTGAATACTTCCTCATATATCTTATGCCTCATTTGGCCATTGGAAGTCCATAGTTTAAAGCATAATTGGAGAAGGAAATGAACATCCTCCCTCAAGTTTGTGTTGTTTTTGTTTGAGGTTTCTATGTCATGTTTCTTGTTTGCCGGTTCTAAGAGTTTGTTTGGTTCTTTGAAAAAGGAAAACATACCCAATCATAATTGTTGCTCAATGTTAATTGTTGTTAATTTGTCATAGCCATGCTCCTTGTGAAAGCTTTCTATGTAAGATGCACAGCAAATGGACCCTGATGTAAACGGTGCCATGTAGATTTAGCCTTAATTTGCCACTTTATGGTCTTGGACCTGCATCTAAATGGTGCCATGTAGGTTGAGCCTTGATTTGCGATGGGTCACTCTCTAAAGGCCATGGGTCTAATTTATGGCTCTCAGCCAATAGGACTGCTCTAATTCATTGGACCCTGGACATTAGACCCTCATCTAAAGTGTGACCCTAAACATAGGCCTAAATTTCTTTTCTATTTCTTATATTTCCCATAACTCACTCCTTCTTTTTTCTGCCCGACGTTCTGCTGCCCGACAATGATGCTTCGTCTGCTCCTCTCCTTCGCTACACTACTCTCCAAGAGACCTCTTCTTTCCCCGATCTCTCTCTCTCTCGCCGTTGTTTTGCTTCTCCTTCTTGGCTGCTTCGTCTCTTCTCTTCGCTTCTCGACTCGTCTCGTCTCTCTGTGCACTTGGTATATATTTGACCCTGCTTCTGTAGACTGTATG
>Ga0116230_10005661_pt1 | contig 12256 bp, 13 predicted proteins | sample S1TSphfallax_3_FD_88678 | JGI IMG/M metagenome (GOLD analysis project Ga0116230, IMG submission 88678) | Host-associated microbial communities from peat moss isolated from Minnesota, USA - S1T2_Fd - Sphagnum fallax MG | ecosystem: Host-associated > Plants > Peat moss > Unclassified | place...
AAGGCCTCGCGGCGGCGTTCGATTCCCGCAATGTCTACGCGGCCGGCTGTCGGTTTTCCCGCAAGGGCCTTGTGCGGGTGGTCGAGACGATAGAGCGCGTCCTCCAGCGGATCGCAGCCGCGCCGAAGAAGGTGCTCGTACTCGATTGCGATGGCGTTCTCTGGGGCGATGTGGTCGGCGAGGTCGGCGTCGGCCGCATCCTGCTCGGTGGCGACGGTCTGGGTCGCGCTCACAAGGACATCCAGCGCGCCGCCCGACGCCTCGGCCGAACGGGTACGATCCTGGCGCTGGCCAGCAAGAACACGGCGGCGGACGTGTGGGAAGTGTTCGATCGTCACCCCGACATGGTGCTGACGCGCGACGACATCGCCGCCTGGCGGATCGATTGGACCGAAAAAGCCGCTAATCTCGTCGAGATGGCGAAGGATCTCGATCTTGGGCTGGAGAGCTTCGTCTTCCTCGACGACAATCCGTTCGAGCGGGAGAAGATGCGCCTGGCCTTGCCCCAGGTGACGACGCTGGAGTTTCCCGCCGACGTCACAGCCTGGCCGGGCTTGATCGACGGCCTTGACCTGTTCGCTCGCTTCGACGCCACGCCAGACGACGCCGCCAAGGCGCAGCAGTATCGCAGCCGCGCCGCTTTCGCCGACGCTCGGCGCAGCGCGGGCGACGAGACGCGCTTCCTGGCCAGCCTGGAGATGCAGGCCGTGAGCGCCCCGCTGGACGGGACGACGCTGGCGCGCGCCGAACAGCTGGCGGCCAAGACCAATCAGTTCAATTTGCGAACCGCCCGTCACACCGCGGCCGAGCTGGAGGCGCTGGCCGCCTCGCCGACGACGGTCGCCTTCCTGACGCGGCTAGAGGATCGCTTCGGCGATCACGGCGCCGTGGGGCTGACGATCGCCCGCGTCACAGGCGACACGGCCTTTCTGGACAGTTTTCTGATGAGCTGCCGGGTGCTGGGCCGCCATCTGGACGCCTGGATTGTGGGGCGGCTGGTCACGCTGTTGCGGGAGCGCGGCGTGCGCTGGCTGTTCGCAGAGTTTCGCGACAGCGGCCGTAACGCCGTCGCCGGCGCCCTTCTAGCCGCTCATGGCTTCGTGCGTTGGACCGGCGCGGATGGCGATCCCCGCCGTCAGACGATCGCCGACCTCACTGTGATTGAGGGCGAGCTTTATCTCGCGGACCTCGATACGCTCGTTATCCCTTATCTGGATCTGTTCCATGCCCCAGAGCCCAAGCCCCAAGCTGATCGCGCTCTTGCAGCAGCAGTTTCCTAAGGCGGCGATCCCCTCGACGGACGCGCTCGCTGTGGGCAGTTTTCCGGAGTGGGATTCGCTCGGCCACTTCAACTATCTGATGCTCGTCGAAGAGACTTTCGACGTCCGATTTTCGGTGGACGAGATGGCGGAGCTGAAGGGGCTCGACCAGATCGCCGCGGCGCTCAAGAGCCGGGGCGTCGAGGGCCTGTGATCGCGGCCGCCGATATCGCCGAGGCGTTTCAGCTTTGCGGGGTGCGGCGCGGCGATGTCTTGATGCTCCACGCCGATGCTATTGTGCTGGCCCAACTGCCGCCCATGACGGCGGACGAGCGGTTCGACGTCCTGTTCGACGCCCTGGACGATGTGCTGGGTCCGGACGGTACCCTGGTGATGCCCACGTTTACCTATAGCTTCACCAAGGGCGAGCCGTTTGACGTCGCCGCGACGCCGAGCGCTGTCGGTCTCCTGACCGAGGCTTTTCGCACGCGCGCTGGCGTCCTTCGGTCGCGGGACCCGATCTTCAGCGTCGCGGCGCGCGGGCGGTTGGCTCGCCGGTTCGCCGAGGCCGCGAGCGACGATTGCTTTGGCCCAAACTCCGCCTTCGCGATTCTGGCCGAGCAGGATGCCTGGCTGGCGTGCCTGGGATGCAGCCTGGACCGGCTGACCTTCACCCACGCCGTCGAACAGGCGGCGGGGGTGGATTACAGGTCCTTCAAGACCTTCAGCGGCGTTCGCCTTGAAGGCGGTGTCGAGACCCCCGCGAGCGCGCGCTATTTTGTCCGCGATCTGGATCGGGACACGGTTATCGATCTGTCGCGGCTGAAGGCGGATTTGGTTCAGGCCTCAGCGCTGGCGACCGCGGCGGTCGGCCGGGTGGGGCTCAGCGCGGTGCGGTGCAGCGTCTTCGATGCCGCCGCCGTTGCGCTTCTGGCGCGCAACCCGTCCGGCTTGATCCGCGAGGGCGCCGCATGATTTTCGATCACATCGGGCTGTTCGTCGCCGACCTCGATCAGGGGCGGCGCAAGCTTGAGGCTATACTGCCGATCGCCGCTTTTTCCGAGCCGATCGAGGACGTCGGCCTGAAAGTCCGGATTCAGTTTGCGACCGACACCTCTGGCGTTCGCTACGAGCTGGTGGCGCCGTTCGGCGAGGGCGATCCCGTTTCGGGCGTATTAGCGTCGGGACAGGCGATCCTGAACCACGTCGCCTACCGCGTGGCGGACCTGGACGCAGACATGGCCCGCCTGCGCGGCGAGGGCGCGATCCCGCTGGGGCCGGCGGCGCCGGCGGTCGCGTTTGGCGGTCGGCGCGTGGTGTTCCTGCTGACCCGATTGCGCTTTATCCTCGAGCTGGTGGAGGGGCTGTGATCCGCCCGCAATTTTGTGGCGGTGTCCGCGCTATCGCGCGGCCCCCTCCCCCCTCCGGGGTACTCCCCCATGCCTTTCGGCATGGGGGAGATGAAGGCGTAGTGCTTTTCATCTCCCCTATCGCGAAGCGATGGGGGAGTACCCCGGAGGGGGGAGGGGGCCGCACGGCGAAGCCGGGCGGAACGGCCGCAGGTCAGTACGTATGACGTCCGAGCGCGATCCCGCCATCGGCGAGGCCATGTACGGCTGGGCGCGCGATCTCTATCCGATCAACCGCAGCCTCACAGGTCCCGGCGTTCGCCAGACCCTGGCCTATCTCCAGGCCCTTGCGCCAGGCTTGGAAGTCCGGGAGCTGGCCTCAGGCGCTCAGGCCTTCGACTGGACCGTCCCCGACGAATGGACCCTGCGCGACGCCTATATCGAGGATGAAGCCGGCGCGCGGATCGTCGATATCGCGCGCAGCAACCTGCATGTGGTGGGCTATTCGGTCCCCATCGACGCCTGGCTCGATCTGGACGCGCTCGACGCCCATCTCCACTCCCTGCCCGATCAGCCGGACGCCATTCCCTACATCACCTCCTACTATGCGCGGCGCTGGGGCTTTTGCCTGAGCCACCGCCAGCGTCAGTCCTTGAAGCCCGGTCGCTATCGCGTGGTGATCGATGCGGATCTCAAGCCCGGCGTGATGAATTACGGCGAGCTGATCCTGCCCGGTCGGGAGGCGGGCGAGGTGCTGCTGTCGACCTATGTCTGCCATCCCTCGATGGCCAACAATGAGCTCTCCGGCCCTGTGGTGACGACCGCCCTGGCGCGCTGGCTGGCGGCGCTGCCGGAGCGCCGGTTCACCTATCGCATCCTGTTCCTGCCCGAGACGATCGGCGCCATCGCCTATCTCAGCCGCCATTGGCGGGCGATGAAGGCGGCGACCGTGGCGGGCTTCGTCGTCACCTGCGTCGGCGACACGCGCGCCTATTCCTACCTGGCGTCGCGCCATGGCGACACCTTAGCCGATCGCGTGGCGCGCCATGTGCTCGACCATTACGCAGGCGACTACCGCCGGTACAGCTTCCTGGAGCGAGGCAGCGACGAGCGTCAGTACTGCGCCCCAGGCATCGATCTGCCCGTGTGTTCGATCCTGCGCTCCAAATACGGCGAATACCCCGAGTACCACACCTCCCTCGACGACCTGTCGCTGATCTCCCCCGAAGGCCTCGCGGGCGCCTTTGGGGCTTTGAAAGGGTGTCTTGAGGTGCTGGAGGCCAATCGCGTTTGGCGCACGACCACGTTGTGCGAACCCCAGCTCGGCAAGCGCGGCCTCTATCCCACCCTCAGCACCAAGGAGAGTGGCCGCAGCGTGCGGACCCTTACCAACATCTTGGCCTATGCCGACGGCTCAAGGGACCTGATCGCCCTGGCCGAGACGATTGGCGAAGACGCCCGCGATTGCATTCCGATCCTTAAAACCTTGGCCGACGCGGGTCTGATAGCGTTTCAATCGCGATGATACGGCGACCCCGCCAGGATCGAGACCGCGCGATAGAGTTGCTCGGCCAACATCGCCCGCGCCAGGGCGTGGGGCCAGGTCTGGGGGCCGAACGACATGAGCTCGTGCGCGCGCTCTAGGACGGTCGGGGCGAGGCCATCTGCGCCGCCGATGACAAAGGCTGACCGGCGCACGCCGCGGTCGCGCAAGCTCGCGAGCCGGCTGGCGAACGCCCGAGAGGCGGTCGGCAGTCCATGCTCGTCGCAGGCGCAGATGTGATCGAAGCCGGCGAGCGCTGTCAGCAGGGCTTCGCCTTCCGCCGCTTTGCCGGGTTTGCGGCTGTCGATCTCGAGAACCTCGACGGCGCCGAAACCGAGCGCGCGGCCGGCTGCGTGGGCGCGGGCGACATAGTCTTTCACCAGCTCGGCCTCCGGACCCCGGCTCAGCCGACCCAAGGCCACAATGGCGAGACGCACCCGATCAGGTCGCCTGCAGGCTCGGGATATGTCCGACGCTGCCTGGGCGGCGCGGGGTTTCGACCGACCAGATCTTTTCCAGATTGTAGAAGGTGCGCACCTCGGGGCGGAACAGGTGCACGATCACGTCGCTCGCATCGATCAGCACCCAGTCGGCCTGGGGCAGGCCTTCGACCTGAGCCTTGCCGAAGCCGCCCTCCTTCAGGCTGCGCAGCAGGTGGTCGGCCATGGACGCGACATGACGCTGCGACCGGCCCGATACCACGACGATGGCGTCGGCCAGGGGGCTCTTGTCCTTCAGATCGATCACCACGACGTCCTGGGCTTGGTCGTCGTCCAGCCGCTTCAGGATCAGGGCGATCATCGCCTGAACGTCTGCCGGAGCATTGGAGATGGTCTTGGCGTCCGGGTCAGCGGCGAATGACGTTTCCGCTGTTGCGCCGGCCTCAGTGTCGTCGTCGAGATAGTCGAGCGCATCGCGCTGTGAGACGGCGGGCATGGGGGGCGGACCCTGGTCCATGCCGGGCGTCGAGGCCTGGAGTGTCAGCGGGATATCCTTTCGTCTGACCTCTCATTATGCGGCCAAAACGCGGTTTGGTCAAAAGTCTGATCTGAGCCACAGTTATTGTCTGCTCTAGAGACGGAAAACCTTAACAAACATCGGCGACCTTCGGCGCCTGGAGCGCGATCTAGCGCAAACGTGTCGCCCTTAGGGAGCCAAGCTTGGCCGATATTCCCGACAGCTTGGTCTGGCCGCAGGGTTTGCACGCCGACGCCCGCCAGCGCGTGCTTGAGCCAACGTCGCCCCCGATCGGCATAGGCCGCCGGCTGGAGCAGGGGCTGACGATGTTTGTCCTGTTCATGATGAGCAACGCCCTGATTGGCCCCTTGCTCGATCCGAATGAGGTTGGCGGCGACGATAACCCCTGGCTGCGCACCATGTGGCTGCCGGTCTATGGCTTGATCGCGTGTCTCGCGCTTGTGCGGTGGCGCGCCATGCTCAGGGCTTGGCTGCCCGTGATCCTGGTCGGGCTGCTGGTTGTCTTGGCCTGGGCCTCGTCCATCTGGTCGATCGCGCCGGACGTCACCAGCCGGCGGGTCATGGCTCTGGCGTTCACCAGCCTGTTTGGCGTTTACCTGGGCGCCAGGTGGCCGTGGCGGGACTTCGTCACCCTGAACGCCATCCTGGGGTTCATTCTGGCGATCGGTAGCTACGCCGCCTGCATCGGCTATCCCACCATGGGGGTCCACCATGGCGTCAATGCGGGCGACTGGCGCGGCCTTTGGTTCGAAAAGAACGCCCTGGGCCAGATGATGGCCATCAGCGTCTTGGCCTCGTTAGCCACCGCACTCGCCCGGCCGACCCAGAGGTTGCGGTGGACTCTGAGCGCCCTCCTATGCCTGGGCTTGGTGATTATGAGCCGATCCGGCACCGCCCTGATCACCATCGGCGTGATCGTCGGGGTCACGACGGCGCTCGTCCTCCTGCGCCGCGGTCCGATCCTGGGTGTGATCACCGTCTTTGGGATCGGCGTGGCCGCGTTCGGGGCCGCCACAGCTCAGATGCTGGCCCCCGGCGTATTTCTAGCGCTCCTTGGTAAGGACCCCACCCTGACGGGGCGCACCGACATCTGGGCCGCGCTCCTGCGCCAAGCCGCGGCCCATCCGTGGCTCGGGTTCGGCTACGCCGCCTTCTGGGAGAAGACCAGCGCGCCGGCCGCCTTCGTGCGCGCGGAAACCGGCTGGCAGGTGCCCTCCGCCCACAATGGCTGGCTGGACATGCTGGTCCAGCTGGGCGTCGTCGGCGTGGGGCTCTGCGCGCTTTTGCTGGCGACAGCCTACATTTTGGCGCTTGTCCGCGCTCTGGATCGCCGCGACAGCAACTGGGCGTTGATCTACCTCAGCATCTTTCTGATCACCGCCTTTTCGGAAAGCGTCTTGATGCAGCGCAACAGTCTGCCCTGGACGCTGTGTATCGCCACCTTGACCAAGCTTTTGAGCGAGGGCCGCGCCAACAGGCACGTCGAGGGTCGTGAGATCGAGGCGAAAAGCCCCGCATACGACCTGTGGCCGCCTGACCGTCTCGCGGGCCGCTGACCCGCGGCCGTCCATTTTTGCGCGCCCAAGCTCTATCGCGCGGGGCCGGACCGGGCTAACCATCGCCTATGACCGTTGATGCCGCCGACCCGCAATCCTGGGCCGACTGGCGCCCTGCTCCGCTGCTTCCTCAGGCGGATGGGCGCGACAGGGCCTTGGCCTTCGTTGTGGCCGTCCTCTGCTTTCTCGCCTGCGTCACCGTGTTCGCCCTGATTGCGTCCGGGCGCGCTGCGTCGGGCTGGGGGCGCGAGCTGTCGGCCTCTGCGACGATCCAGGTGCGGCCCAAGGTCGGCGAGACCGGCTTCGACGCCGCCGCTCGCGCCGCCGAGGCTCTGGCCGGGGTCAAGGGCGTGGTCGAAGCCCAGGCGCTGGACCGGGCGGCGGCCGAAAAGCTGCTGGAGCCGTGGCTGGGCAAGGGCAATATCCCAGACGACCTGCCCATCCCCCACCTGGTCACTGTCGAGCTCGACCCCAAGGCCCCCGCCAAGGTCGCCGATATGAACGCCGCCCTGGTCCAGGCCGGGCTGGACGGCACGGTGGACGATCACAGCCACTGGCTGAACGACGTCAAGCGCGCCGGCGCCGTCGCCCGCGGCATGGCGCTGGGGGCCGGACTGCTGGTGTCGGCCGCGGCGGGCGCCGTGGTCGCCTTCGCCACCAAAGCCGGCCTGGCCGCGCGGCGGGACGTGGTGGAGGTGCTGCATCTGTCGGGCGCCAAGGACAGTTTCATCGCCGGCCTGTTCCAACGGCGCTTCGCCTGGCTCGCGGCGCGCGCCGGCGGCTATGGCGCGGCGGCCGCGATCGCCTCCGCAGCGCTCTTGAGGCTGATCGGCGGCGCGGACGGTTTTACGCCGGTGCTGCCCGTGCGCTGGATCGATCTCGCCGCAGCCCTGCCATGCCCGCTCCTGGCGGCGGCGGTGGCGGCGATCTCCGCTCGGCGCACCGCGATGGCCATCCTGCGCATCGAGCCCTGAAGAGCTGGGCGCGCGGGCGATGCGGATGTTTCTGATCATCCTGATCATCCTGGCGGCCTGGGCGGCCGGCCTTTTGGCGTTCGCCAACCGGGTCGCCAATTCCACCCCGCCCCCCGACCCGCCCCAGGCCGACGCCATCGTCGCCCTGACCGGCGCTTCCCTTATCCGGCTGGAGGCCGCTGAAGCGCTGCTGGACGAGGGGCTGGGCCAACGTCTGTTGATCTCCGGGGTTAACCGCGAGACGACGCGCAAGCAGGTGCGCGCGACCTTGATCGCGGGCGGCCAAGGCGCTGGCGGCCCAGGAGTTGTGGGCCAGGGGACTGCGGGCCAGGCGCCCTCGGGCCGCGCCTTTGACTGCTGCGTCGATCTGGGTTTCCAGGCGGAAAACACGCTCGGCAACGCGCGCGAGACGGCGCCCTGGGTGGCCCACCATCACTACCATACCCTGATCGTGGTCACGGCCGACTACCATATGCCCCGCGCCCTGTTGGAGCTGCACGCCGCCATGCCGGGCGTCGTACTTTATCCGTTTCCGGTGGCGACGGAAGCGGTGGATGCCCGGCGGTGGTGGGCGTCGCCCGATCAGGTGCGGCGCATGGTTGTGGAATACTGCAAATACGTGGTGATCCTGATCCGAAACGAGCTTCTGTCGCTCTCGCCGCCGCGCCAGACGACGCCATCCGGGCCGCCTGCGCTGAGCAATGCGGTTGGGTCGACATCTTGAGCCGTCGTCGAGCCGGACCTTTGGTGCTGCTGCGCTCGACCCTGTTCGCGGCGTGGATGTTTTTGGGCGCCGTGGGGCTTGGAACGTTGAGCCTGCCGCTCCTGATCGGACCCCGCCGCTCCGCCATGGCGCCCATTCGCCTGTGGGCGCGCCTTTGCCTGTTCGGCTTGCGCTGGATCGTCGGCCTGAAGGTCGAGGTCCGGGGGCGGTCGCCGGCGCCCCGGAACGCCGCCCTTATCGCCGCAAAACACCAGGGCATGCTCGACGTCCTGGTGGCGCTCGACCTGTTTCCCGATCCGTGCATCGTCCTGAAAAAGGAACTGATGTGGATCCCCTTCTTTGGCTGGTTCGCGGCCAAGGTCGAGATGATCTCGATCGACCGCTCCTCGGGCGCAACGGCGGTGCGACGCCTGACGGCGGCGACGGAGCGGGCCTTGGCAGAGGGGCGCCAGGTGTTCATCTTCCCCGAGGGGACCCGCCAGGCGCCGGGTGCTCCGCCGGCTTACAAGCCCGGCATCGCCGCCTTGTATCGCGAGATGAATCTGCCCTGCATTCCGATCGCGACCAATTCCGGCCACGTCTGGCCCGCTTCGGGACTGGCGAAATTCCCCGGCGTTGCGGTCTATGAGCTCCTTCCGCCGATCCCGGCTGGCCTCAAGCGGGGCGTCTTCATGACGGAGCTGGAAGCGGCGATTGAAGGCGCCGGTAATCGACTAGAACAGAGATAGGGGATGATCAGAAGCTGCCATGGGCACCTTTAGCTCTACCGAAATTAAGGACCCCTTTTTGCAATTGCTTAAGGCATAGTCGATAATATAAGTTATTAAAGACGTATTGGAGAGCGCCATGAGCGCCTTAAGCAATGCGACCTCGGGCCTTGACGCAGCCATTGAGCAACTCAACGTCGCCACGTCAAACCTGGTAAATAGCCAGACGATAGGCGCTTGGACCGCCGACGAACTGACGCTGGGCGCCTCAACTGTTGGAGCTGCGGCGCTCGGCGCACCGGCGGCTTCAGCGGCGAACGCGCCATCGCCGACAGGATCGAGCGTGACCCCGCCATTGGCCTATCAACCGCTCCAGCTCGTGCAATATAGCAACGCCGATGTCGCCGGCGGCGGCGTCTCCACCCGCGTCGAGCCAACGTCGCCGTCCGTTTATGCGGCCTACGCCCCTTCGTCCGCCTATGCCGACGCCAACGGCCTCGTCGCTGCGCCCAACGTCGATCTGCCGACTGAGATCGTCAACGAGGCCAGCGCCCTGATCCAGTTCCAGGCCAATTTGAAGGTGATCGAGGCCAGCGATCAGATGGAGGAAAGCGTTATAAATCAGAGCGCCTGATCCCCATCGGGGTGAAAAACCGGCGGCGATCTCAGGCTTGTGATAGGCAGCGGCGGCGCGATCGCGTAAGCCTTAAGGGCTATGGATCGGCGTAACTTTCTCTTTTCCGTTTCAGGTTTAGCGGTCGCGCCGGGCGTCGGCGCCGTGTCCGGCGCCGGCCCTGCGGGCGACGGCGACCCCTTGTTCGACGCCTGGCTCCAGGGCTTCATCGATCGCGCGGCGGGCGCCGGATGGTCGCGCCAAGGCCTTAACGCCGTCTTTGCAGGCGTGACGTCGGACGGCCGGGTGATCAAGGCCGATCGCGCCCAGCCCGAACTCTCAAAGCCCGTCGGCGACTATATGAATTCCGCCGTGTCCGAACGCCGGGTCGATCAGGGGATGCGCCTGCACGCCACAGACGCCGCTTGGCTCGACCCCATCGCCGCCAGCTATGGCGTGCCGCCGCAAATCCTGATCGCTATCTGGGGCATGGAATCGAGCTATGGCCAGATTCAGGGGAACTATGACGTCATTCGCTCCCTGGCCACCCTGGCCGCCGAGGGAAGGCGCAAGGATTGGGCCGAGAGCCAGCTGTTCGCCGCGCTGCGCATCCTGATCACGGCCCAGGCGCAGCGCGCCCAGCTAAAGGGCTCATGGGCCGGCGCCATGGGCCAAACGCAATTCACCCCGTCCGACTACCTGGCCTGGGCGGTGGACGGCGACGGGGATGGCAAGCGCGACATCTGGGGTTCGGCCCCCGACGCCCTGGCCTCCACCGCCAACTTCATCGCCAACAAGGCGGCTTGGCGACGAGGGGAGTCCTGGGCGCGCGAGGTGATCTTGCCCGAGCCGTTCGACTACAGCCTGGCGGAAGGCGTCAAACAGCCTTGGGGTCAGTGGGCGTCGCTCGGCGTGCGCACCGCCGACGGCCTGCCTGTGAAGACCGCCGACGCGGCCGAGCCGGCCGGCCTGATCCTCCCCGCCGGCTGGACCGGCCCCGCCTTCCTGGCCTTCCCCAACCACTACGCCATCCGCGCCTACAACAATTCCATGACCTACGCCCTGGCCGTCGGCCTGATCGCCGACCGCGTGGACGGCGCCGGCCCCTTGCTCAAGCCCTGGCCCCAGGAACAGCCCATCCCGCTCGCCGACCGCATCGCGGCTCAGGAATCGCTCGCCCGTCTGGGTTACGATCCGGGCGTGGCTGATGGAGTGCTGGGGCTGAAGACCCGCCAAGCGGCTCGGCAGTGGCAGAAGAGCCGCTCGCTGCCGGCTGACGGGTATCTGACGTTCTGGCTGATCCAGCGTCTGAAGGCGGATGCTGCGAAGGCGGCGCCGGCGGCTGTGGGGCAGACGGGGTAGCCGTGGCCTAGCGTGATGTGTGCGAAACGGCGATTCACAGAAAACCGCCGAAACCTTCAACCTTCATTACGGTGACAGGATGGGAATTGCAGAAATAGGCTAGTCCTTAAGACAAATGCTAATGCCGTAATTGATCGTGTCGCCGAATTCATAAAAATGTTAAAATTTTGACTTGCCGGAAACGGGGATTGTATCAAAGTCGATATGGGCAATTAATAATATGTTCCAAATATCCGGATTATGGAGAAAATATTCCTTTCGGCCTACAATTTTTTGCGTAATATGCATCGGTCTCTTATGGCCTCGAATCTCGGCGAGTGCAGATATTGTCACACTAAGTCGTAGCGGCTCAGACGTATATATATCAGGAGGTATGTATCCTGACATGCTGACGTCGATTGAACGTGAAAATTGGGTTGGCGTTAAACGGATTTATTTCTCGTCCTTGGGCGGATCTCCAATAGTAGCTTTAGATATCGCGGAACGCCTTAAGTCTTTTCATATTCCGATATATATCCACGATATCTGCGTGTCTGCGTGCATGTATGTGCTGGCCATAAAGGGTAATGTTTATTTAATGCCCCAGACTATCGTCGCAATTCATAATACGCCTCTTAGTCAATTTTATATTGCGAGTAAAGCGTATCCCAAAATTGCGCGATACTTACAATTTTGGGCTTATAGGGAAATTAAGTGGTATTCTGAACAAGGAGTAGATAGCAAAATATTTTTGATGGCGGAGTATAGCATTTATCCCAGATGTGTTCATGCAGATAGTGATAGATTGGAAGACTTCAATAGTTTGACTATTCCAACAAAATTCCTGTTTTGGGCGCCTAGCGCAGAAGTGTTGCGCAAGTTCGGATTTAGAATTGAAGGGGAATGGTCCCAGAATACTGACACAGTAATTCGGAATATGCGCCAGCGCTATCCTCGTGCGGACCTATCACGCCTGACAACAGATATTAGGGATGGGGTTGCGTCGATTAATATTCAAAGATATATCGACACACTTGAGAGTACGCCAGTGTGTAAACGTTAAACATCCCGTCGCTATCTTCGAGCGCCAGCGGCTCTGATTTGGGCACATTCTCTGAACAGCCCACAAGAATTACGCAGAATTATGGCGACAGGATAAGAATTTCATAAGTAGGATGAGCCGTTGTGACGAATGCGAATTACGCAATTGAT
>Ga0116230_10005663_pt1 | contig 12255 bp, 6 predicted proteins | sample S1TSphfallax_3_FD_88678 | JGI IMG/M metagenome (GOLD analysis project Ga0116230, IMG submission 88678) | Host-associated microbial communities from peat moss isolated from Minnesota, USA - S1T2_Fd - Sphagnum fallax MG | ecosystem: Host-associated > Plants > Peat moss > Unclassified | place: USA...
TGTTATTTTTAAAAACTAATCGGTTAAGTTCAAACGTTTCGGTAAACGAGTTTGTAGAAAATGTGTTGAACAAAAAAAAAAAATTAATTTTACGAATAAAGTTTGAGCTTTTATTAATTAAAAATAAATCAGTTACTTGAAGAACAGACGAAGTTGGCAAATTTATCACAAATTTAAAATAATTAAATAACGTAAATAGCAAACAGGCTTCACATTTTTATTATTATTTAGCACGGACGTACTTATATTAAATTTGTAAACATAAAATTTAAAACGAGTAGTAGTCGTTTTTTTCAAAAAGTTGTTTAATTAAAAAAGAAGACACAAAGGCGTATTTTTTTCAAAAAATGTCACTATGGGTTTTTTTTTTTTTTGTTAAAATAAACCCGGATTTGGGTTTAATGTAATTTCGATCTTTTTTTTTTTTCAAAAGGGGCTGAAACATGTAAAAATTAATAAATTTTTTTTAAAAAAAAAATAAAAAAAAAAAAAATTATTTTATATTTTAAAAAAATAAAAATAAAAAAAAAAAAAAATAAAAAAAAATTTAAAAAAAAAAAAAATTTTAAAAATTCATAAAAATAAAAAAAAAAAAAAATAAAAAAATAAAATATATTTTTTAAAAAAACAAAAAAAAAAAAAAAAATTTAATTAATTTAAAATAAAAATAAAAATAAAAATTTTAATCCACAAGCAGATTCCTCTACCAGTACCTTGTGTCAACTTCACTCAAATTATCAAACTGTCATCTGGGTTTTTATTTTTTAAACTAAAAAAAATTAAATCATAATATGATTTTTAAAAAATAATAGACCATCAAAGCAACTCAACTCTCAGAGCGTGATGGGCGGTGTGTGCAAAATCTGACTTATAATTCACCGTAACATACTATTTTACGATTACTTACGATTTCATCTTCATGCTTTCGAGTTTCAGAAAACAATTCGAACCGTGGTGATTTTTTAAGATTTACTCCAGATTTAACTTTAGTAACTTTTTGTTTTCACCATTGTAACACGTGTGTAGCCCAACATTTACAGACCATGAAGACTTGACTTCAGCCCTAACCTCCAAAAATAATTTTTAAATTAGAAAACAAAAATAATAATTTAAAAAAAAATTAAAATTAATTGTTAATACTAATTAATGGGGTTGCGTTCGTTATAAAACTTAATTTTACATTTCAAGACACGAACTGACGACAGCCGTGCAGTACCTTTAATAATAAAATTAATTTAACCTAAAAAATAAAATTATTATTATAATGTTGGTAAGATTATGCGTGGATTATCGCATTAAACCACATATTCCACCGTTTGAACAGATTCCCGCCAATTCAGTTAAGTTTCAACCTTGCGACTGTACTGCCCAGGTGGAGTATTTATAGCGTTAGCTTAAATCAAAAATAGATTTAATACTCATAGTTTATAGTGTAGGCTGATAGGGTCTCTAATCCTAATTGTTATCTACACTTTAGTGTATCAACGTCAATTTATAAAAATAAATCACCTACGTATAGGGAATTTCTTGTAAATTTTCTGTATTTAATCACTAATTTACAAATTATATTTATTTTTTATAAATTCAAATAAAAAGGTATTATTAATAAACCTGAAACCATTATAGTTTTAATAATTTCTTTTATAGTCTACACACCCTTTACACCCAATAATTACGAATAACGCTTGTCACTCATGTATTACCGCGGCTGCTGGCACATGTATTGGCCATGACTTCTCTTCAAGTATAATAGCATTATTTTAACTTGCGAACAAACTTTACAACTACCGTAGTATTCTTCATTTACGTCAATTCGCTGGGTCATACAATTGTACATTGCCCAATATTCCTCACTGCTGCCTGTTAGGTGGGGTTGTTCTCATACCCCATGTGGCTGATTCTTCACTAAAATCAACTAGAAATTATTGGCTTTTTTATTTAAAAAAAATACCTAATTTCAAAAATACTCATCGCACAACAAAATAAAATAATTTAATAAACTTTTAAAATAAATAAAAATTTAAAATTTTAAAAAAATTTTAAAAAAATAAAAATAAATAATAAAAAAATCTAAACTCTATTTAAGAGTATTGTGCGGTAAAGATATTTATCTACTCACCCTTCCGTTATGAAAATTTTTAAAAATAAAATAGTATTTTTTAATACGTAATTATTTATTTTTAAAAAATTAACATACAACTTGCATGTGTTATGCGTTTGACTAGCGTTTACTCAGAGCTAAGATCACACCCAATTAAAAAAAAGTACACATCCTAAATTAAATAAATTTAATTAAAAACTATCAAATATATTTTCTAAAACCATAATTATATTGAATTCTTTTAAAATTTTTAGTAAATAGTAATTTTGGTAAACCAAATTTTTGTCATCAAACTAAAAAATGTTCGAAAGGAAGCGCACATATTCTTATAGGCATGTGATGATGGTAACGTCCGCAAATTTCAGCACATTGGCCGTAATAAAAACCAACATTATCTATATAAAATGTGTGATGGGTTGCTCTTCCAGGAACACAATCTAATTTTAAACCCAAACCTGGTATAAATCAAGAATGAACAACGTCAAAGCTATTTGTTATAGCTGTTAAATTAACGTGTGCTGGTAAAACTAAAGTTCTTCTTGTTCTAAGTAATCTTTTTGAAAATACAACGTTAGTTATTTCATTTCTATTTTTGCTTTTTCTAAACATTCTATACCTGTTTGTTGCTTCAAAATTGTTTTTTAATATAATTTTATTCTGATTTAAAAAGGTATATTCTTTGTATTTAGGTGTTTCGTCTGTTAATCGTTTACCTGTAACAGGGTCTTTAAAATAAATAAATCTAGGGAAAATTATTTTACGACGTTTGTATTTCTTTTGACGTATTATCAAAAGTGTATTTTGGTGTATAGGTCTTTGAACATATGTAGATTCAACATCATTAAAACGTAATCTAAAAAGTTCAACATTGTTTGAATTCTTATCAAAATCATTTATATTAGATAGTGGGTATTTTATGATTCTAAGAGGTGAGTTTGTTCCTTGAGTTTTTCTAACAATTCTATCTAATTCAGGAAAATCAAAATAATTGTAAGATAGATTATAACTACTAAAATCAAAATCTTTAAAAATTAAAAAAATATTTTTTTTAATTGAATTTTGTCGATACCTATCATGAAGTAACCCATCATAAGTAAGTATTTTTAAAAAAAAAAGATTTTGTTTTCTATTAAAATTTGATATTAATAATCCAGAATTTTTACTAAAATTTTTAAAAATATCTTTATAATTACCGGGGTATTTCTTTATTATTGATTTCTTTTCACGTTTATATTTAAATTTAATGTTTTCTCAAAAAATTTTTTTATTTTTAAAACGGGTGTTAAAATTTAAATCAAATATATCTTCTATAAAATTAAAATCTAATTTATAAAAATCTTCAAAAGAGTTAAAATCAACATCAGGTAACAAATTTTCTAAAAAAATATTATTTTCAACTAATTGTGTGTAGTTTGATTTTTTTTTTAAATTTTCAAAAAAATTAAAACTCAATTGTTCTTGTGAACAAGATAAATGAACATCGTTTGATATAAAATTATTGTACTTAGACCATTCCTTTCACAATTCATTTATCCACCTATTAGATGATCTTAATTGTAAAATTTGTAAATAATCATTTGCAACTTGAATATCCCCTGGTGTTGATATTTGCCACTTATTTCTACCTAAATTTTTAGGAACAGTTAAAATATCAGTAAAAGTTTTTAATTCAAATTTATAAACTCAATACCATTGTTTACCTCTTATCCTTACTGTAAGTAAACCAGATTCTGCTTGTCACTCAATCATACGTAATATAAAATTAGAATTTGTTATAATATTAGCGCACCAAGATACTGGTATTATACAAACTATTAAATCACCTCATTTTCCATGCGGTCTAAAAGTCGTAGCTAGTCGAGGTCTGAATTTTAAACTTCTAAAACGAATGATTCTTGTAATTATTAAATAATAAAAAGACCAAAGTAATCCGAATCAAAACCATCATCAATATTGTCAATGAGTTAAATGTATTAAAACATCAGATTTCATATTAGTAAAACCTACGTTAAAATTTGTTTGTAAATTAGATTCTATAACAATATTACCTCACAATTTAAAAATTTTAAAAAAAAATTAATTAAAAATAGTAAAAAATTTAAAAAATAATAACAGTAAAATTTATTAAAAATAACAATAAAACGGTGTAATTTATTGAATAGTAATGTTTATATAAAATTCTTCAAGATAATAAACAAATAGATATTATTAAAAATAAAACCAACCAATTAAAATAGTAAATATTTTGTAAAAATGATAAATTATTTATAAAAAATTCAAAGTTTAAACTGTAATAAAAACTAAATATATCTAAACTAGAGTTAAATGAGTTTTTATTTAAGAATAAATTAAACAAATTTAAAGTTAAAGTATAACTAAAAAAAATTAAAAATGTTATAGCTAAATTAGAGGATAAAGATGAATTTGAATAAAAAAAAGATCTAAGTTTATGATACGAAGATAGATTATATATTATTTTTTTAGATTTTTTTACATCTAAGAATGAATAATAAAAAAATTTATAAGAATAAAATAAACCAGATAAGGCACCACCTATAATATTAACGCAAATAAAATAGTATAAAAAGTTATTAAAAAATAAACCCAATAATAAAATATGTTTTATGTAAAAACCCATTGTGAATGGTAGACCACACAAATTAATTAAACAAATAAATGAAGAAAAAAATTCAAATGGGATATATTTAAAGAAAAAACCCATTTTTTTAAAATCTTGATAATTTCTAGAAAATCTAATTATATTACCAGCGCATAAAAAAACAGAAGCTTTAAAAAACCCATGAACATAAAGATACAAGATTGTGTACTCAGGTATCAATAAACTAAACGAAGTTATCAAAAAACCGCAATGGCTTATTGTAGAATAAGCTAATATTCTCTTAATATCAGATTGATAGCAAGCACAAATGCCTCCAAAAAATGCTGTAAATGAGCCTATTAAAGGTATTATATAAAAAGCATAAACTGATAGCTCAAATAAAGAACTAAAACGCAATAATAAAAAAACACCTGCAGATACTAAAGTAGCTGAATGTATTAACGCTGAAGCTGGTACTGGAGCTTCCATAGAATCTGGTAATCAAGTGTGTGTTCCAAATTGTGCTGATTTAACAAAAGCTGATGATATCAAAAAAAAAGAAATAAATTCTATAATTGAAATATCTAAATTAAATAATGTAATATAAAAATTTTTATAAAATCCAATTTGATTATTAAAAGTTAATATGTTTATATCGTTAGTGGTTAAAATTATCAAAATAATTGATATTAATAACGAAACATCACTAAACTTATTGAATGTGTATGCTTTAAATGCGCTTTTTAGCGTACTTATTCTTGACGATCAAAAATTAATTAATAAAAATGATGTTAAACCGATCAACTCTCAACCTAAAAAAAAAACTATTAAATTTCCACTAGAAACTAATAAAACCATACTTATTACAAAACAATTTATAAATAAAATTAATCTTTCTAAATTAGAATCATACCTAAAATATGAGTATACATAAATATACACAAACATAGCTATAGTAATTGTTAATAACATAAAACTATATGATATTGAATCAATGTAAAATTCAAAATTAACATTATAGTACCCGTATAAACTAAATCACTTACCAACAACTATTTTAAAAAAGTTATTGTCTAAAAAAAAATAATTAAAATATAATAGTGTGGATAATCATAAAAAAAATAAAGTTATTAAATTAACAAAAAAAACACCATATAAACCTAAGTAAGACATTAAAAATAAACTAAATACAGTTGAAAATAAAAATAAAAAAGAAGTATAAAAAAAAATTGGAAAATTATTAAAAAAATTAAAAAAATTAAAATTAAAAAAATTTAAGTTTTTTAAACTTAAAATCATATCTATTGATATTTGAATAGTTGATCTGAAACAAAAAAAAAAATAATTAAAAATTGAATGGTGATTCGCTACATTTTTATTAAAATTTACAGAAAATTTATTGAATTTTTCCAAAAATAAATAATAATTATAAGATAAAATAGAATTGTTCTTAATTAAAATATTATTAAAATTATCAAAAAATAAATTTAAAAAAGAATTTATTAAAAGTGAATTTATTTTTAAAAAAAAATTATAAAATAAATAAATATATTGGGTGTAGTTTAGTAAAAATCTGTAAAAACTAAATCAGTTTAAAAAAATAATAAAAATAACTGGAAATAAAAATAAAGTAAATAAATATAGATACAAATATTTGTTAAAATATAATTTTTCTTTAAAAAAAAAAATTATATTTTTAATGTTGTTGTTAAAATTAGAAAGAAAAGATTTTATTTTTAAAAACAACTATAACTTAATTTTTTTTAATTTTTTTTTTAACTAATGCATAAAAGCATAAAAAATTATGTTGTAAATATAATCTTTTAAATAAATTTCATAAAAATAATAAACATTTACTTGAAAAAAATTAAAAAAAAAAAAATCAAATAAAATCATTTTTTTAAAAAAATTATTAATTATCTATTAGTTTTATTTTGGACTTTTTAAAAAAAACCGAATTAGAGCCTATTTTGTAAATATAAAGTTCCAATCAATACGGTTTTCTTAAAAAAGTCAAACTTAAATAAGAAAACATATAAAAATAAGAACCTAACATTCCTATGTTGCCTCCGACCCTATTGTAAAATCTACCGTAAGGTAGAAAAGATGAAGCGTATAATGCACACATTACAAATAAAGAATAAGTTACTTGAAAAAAAACATTTATTTCAACGTTTAGAAAAAAATTTTTAAAAGAATTTTTTCTTTTTAAAAAAAAAGAATTAAATATTATTTTTCTTCTATAATACAAATAACTTTCATTCAACCCATGTAAAGTCGGCTGGTGGAAAAGAAAAAAAAAAAAAAAAATTAAACCAAAAATACCAGTTTTATGATGAGGGCAAACAATTAACCAAGCCATAAAAGGTCTGAAATACCAATGAGGAGCTACGCCATAAAAACGAACATCAGGGACTAAACCTATGTCACCTCACATAAATATTTCGTAAGAAAGTGATTCTGGTTCTGGGTATAAGTAAGAACAAAACAAATTCAATATTATTATAAATTCTAAAAAAGTACCCAATTCATTAGAAAGCGCCTCATCTCATCAAGACATTTCAGTTTCTAAACCATCATAGGATGACTCATTTTTTCAATCATAATGCATATCTATACCATGCAAAACACCTAAATAAATCATATAAAAAGCTGATACGTAGTGACCGTAAGCCAATCTTATCATAGTATCACTATTTAAATTTTTATCTGTAAAAATTCATCAATAAAATTTACCATGAAATAAAAAAAATGTATGCATAATATTAGCAGCAATTGTTAAAGTAATTTCACTTAAATGAGTACAACAAAGAACTAAACCAAAAAAAGTTACTACTTGTAGTATCAAAAAAGTAAATACACCACTTTTCCAAGCAATTTCATGTTCATATTCAAAAGCATTTATGTAAATTTTTCTAAACAAGTGCATCCAAGAAAAAATAAATAGTAAATCAACACCTCGTTCATGAAGTCAAAAAAAATCATCAGTGTAAAGATCCTCTAAATCCTCCTCATCACGGACAATTGGTACTAGCATAGGTTCTGGTATTAAACTAAAACTAACCATAGTACCACTCATTATTTGGGCTAATAATACTAAAAGTATAAAAAAGCCAAATAATGAGTTATTGTCATGATAAGATACAGTTAAAACTGTAAAATACTTGAGAAGGGAGTTTATATTTACACTGAAATAGTTTTTTAGGTACCAATGTATGAAAATACATTGGTTACCTTTATTTAAATTAAAAAAAATTAAATAAAATTTTTAAAAAAATTTAATTTATTTTTTTTTAATTTAAATAAATTTTTATTTTTTAAAAGTCTGAAATTTTTATATTTTTTAAAAACTTTTTTTTTAGGTACAGCCATTAAAAAAATAACAAATTTAATAAAAAAAAAGGTTAATGTCATTAAAATCAGAAAAAAAAGATCAAGATAAATATAAACACACATCACCTATAATGTTAGAGTATAAATTCCCATTAAATTTGTTTATAGTTTTTGAAAAAATGAATCCAATTATATATACCTCAAAGAATTTAACTTCTAACCATTTTGTTATATTCATTGAAGAGTGTTGAAATTACCCTTTAAATTTATTTTTAAAAAATGAATTGTTCTATAACAATTCAATGTTGACAGAAATGTCAGTTATCGATACGCTTAAATATAATAATATGTTCCCTGATTTGGATTTATTAAAAAAAAATAGATTAATATTATACAGCATATATTATACTTATTTTGCCAAAATTAGATTAACTATAATTTACTCAATTAAATTAAATAGTAAATCAATAGAAAAAATATATAAAAATTCAAATTGATTGGAAAGAGAATCATTGGAAATGTACGGTGTTCAATTTATAGGTAAAAGAGATTCCAGATCTTTATTATTAGATTATTCTAAAAATGAATCACCAATGCTTAAAGATTTTCCTACAGAAGGTGTTAATGATATATATTATAATTTTTTTGAAAATAAATTAACATACATAAAAAATGAGTTTATAGAATTATAAAATAATTATATTGATTAGTTGAATAAATTTTTGAAATATTTTTTTTTGAATATCTATTTTAGGTTTTATAGTAAATATAGATAATTTTCTTAAAATATTGGTATTTAGTGAAATAACATGGTTGATTTTATACTGTTATACAATAATAATTGGTGTTAGTAATAATGACACTACGCTTTTATCTAATAGTTTTTTTGTTTTGGGTTTTGCTAGTTTAGAATTTTCTATAGGTTTATTAATAATTATTATTTTTAAAAACAATATGAAGTCAATAAATTTATACGATGATTTTATAAACGATAAAACAGATATATTTTCAAAAAAAAAAAACTATTTAAATAGTTTTTTTTGGAAAAAAAATTAAACTATTTGTATTTAGTGTAAAAATTGTTTAGTTGTTAGTGGGTGATGTAGTTATTTTATTTTTATTACAAAATATATTTATATTTAGTTTTATATTTTGAGGGTTAACTTGAGCTGGTGAGTATTTTTATAAAAAAAAAAACCACACTTCTAAAAAAAATTTTTATGAATGTGGTTTTAAAACAACAACAGATATTAACATACAAATAAATTTAAATTTTTCAATATTGTGCGTATTTTTAATATTGTATGATATTGAATTTACTTTTTTATTACCAATATTAATGAATTTAAATTATGCGTCTTTTTTTCAAATTTTAATTTTTAATTTTTTTATAATAATAGTAATAATATCATTGATTTACGATTGGCAAATGAACGCATTAAATTGACAGTACTAATCAATACTGTTGTTTGGTGTGTGTAGCTTAATGGTAGAGTACCAGATTGTGATTCTGGTGGTTGTGGGTTCAAATCCTACCGCCCACCTATTTTTTGAAACGTTGTTTTTAAACGAATTGTTTTTAATAATAAAATAACAACAAAAAATATTAAAAAAAAAATAATTGATTTGTATATAGATACAAAATTAAGATTTATTTTTAAAAAATTTAATAAAAATGAAAAAAAAATAAATTTTGTTGTTGAATATTTTATTAAGAATTTAAAATATAATAAAATTAAAAAAAATATTAATTTAAGTTTAGTTTTTTACAAAAACACAAAAAAATTAAAAAATAAAATTTGTTTTTGTATAGTTTTAGAAAAAAAACAAACATTTGTTGTTATAAGTTTAAATAATTTAAATCTACTGTCATTGAGCAACGGTGTTATTTTAAAAAAAAATAATATTTTTAAAAAATCTAAAAAAAAAGAAGAAAAATCAAGTATTTTAAACATAAACACAAGTATTAACTTTTTAAAAAAAAAAATAGATAATAATAATAAAAATATTCTAATAATTAATGTAAAAAAAATAAAATCGTTTATATCAAAAATAAATAAAATTTTTAAAAAACAAAATAAAATTAAAAATAATTTTAATAAAAGAATATTTTTAGTAACACCTATGATTAATTTTTTTAAAACTAATTTTAAAAAAATTAAAAGCATAAAAAGAAGATCAAGAAAAAAATATAAAATATTAAATTAATGTAATACAATACAGTACAGTAATAATTAAATACTATATTTTTAAAATTTTTTTTAACTTAAAAAAAATTGAAATTTTTTTTATAATTGTTGTAATTACAACTTACATTATATTTAACAATAAGTTTTTAAATAAAAATATAAGTCAAATACCTTACAATAATATATTTTGAAAGATTATATTTTTATTAAATGATTCATTACAAAATTTAAATGTTGTTTTTATTGTATATTCTATATACAATATAAATAAAATCAATAAATTAAAAATATTTTTAATTTATTGATTTATTTTGTTTTTAAAAAATTACAATATTAATTATTATTATTTTGTAATAAACCCTTTAATAAATAAACAACTTTATAACGGTTTTTTGCTAATACATCCAATATTAACTTATATAAGTATAGTTTACTTTTTTAATATTTACAAAAATGAAAAAAAATTAAAAATATTTAATTTTAAAAAAATTAAAATAAAAATAATTATTATTTTTAACTTTAGTTTACTTGCATTAACTACCGGTTCTTTATGAGCTCAACAAGAACTTAATTGAGGTGGTTGGTGGAATTGAGATGCAATAGAAATTATTTTATTGTGGGTTTGTTTAAATATAATTTTTTATTTACATATAAATAAAAAAAACAAAATAATACTTTACAGCAATACTTATTATTTTAATAAATATATTTATATAATTTTATTTTATTTTATAGTCAGATCTAATTTAATTAACAGCATACATTCTTTTAGTGTAAGTTCTCAAGTTCAAAAACATATTATAATAATATCGTTAGTTATTTTATTTTTTTTTATAATTTATTACTTTTTTTTATCAAATTTTAATACTTTTAAATTAAATTTAAAAATAGTTTTTAAAAATAAAAATAAAAATATTTTTTTTATATTAATTGCTAGTGCTATTATTCTTATAACTGTTTTTAACATAACAACTTATATATTAAATTTAAAAATAAATGTTAATTTTTATAAATACATATCATCTTTTTTTAAAATTATTATATTTTATATTTTATTTATTTATAAAAATTTAATCATAAGATATAATTTTATTGTATTTTTTTTTTATTTTACTTCGTTGTGATTTTTTAATTTTTTCACATATATTTTTTTTGTTACTATAATTATAATTTTTAAAAAAAAAATATTTTTTAAAAAAATACATGAAATTATTTTTTTTACTATTTTTTTATTATTAGATTTTTATTACATTGAAATTAATTTTTTTTCAGAAAATTTTAATTTTTTTATATACAATAAATTTAATTCATTAATTTTTTTCAATAATGAATACATTATGTCTGATTTTTTAAAAAAAAATTTTATTAATAACGATTTGTACTTTAATAAATTTTTTATTAATAAAAATAACAATTTAGGTGAATTTTTTACAATTTTTAAAAACGGTTTTTATGATTTTTCATTTAATTCTAATATTTTTATAAAAAATAATAAATTATTAGTTAACTATGTTATAGACAATACAAACCTAATTACAGTTGATTGATTTGTTTATTTGTTTTTAACAACTGTTTTTTTTATTTTAACATATAATTATATTTTTATTAAATTTTTTTTAAAAAAATTTAATAAAAATATAATATAATTATAAATAATTTTTAAAATGGTATAGTTTAGTGGTAAAATAATAGTCTCATAAGCTATAATCATAGGTTCGATTCCTATTACCATTTAATTAGAAAATTTATTTTTAAAATTTTTTTCTAATATAAATTTATTTTGTTAAATTTTTGTTAGTTTTTAAAAAAAATCCAATTGGTCTTAAAATTCAAAAAAAAAGGATAAATTTAAAAAATATTAGAAAAAATATAAAATTTGGTGATTATGCTTTTATAAATTTAAAAGAAACTAAAATAGAACTTATTCAATTATCATTTATTAAAAGAATTTTTAAAAAAATAATAAAAAAAAAAAAATCAAATAAAAATAAAAAAAATGCTAAAAAAAATTTAAAAAAAATAATTAAAAAAAA
>Ga0116230_10005665_pt1 | contig 12255 bp, 24 predicted proteins | sample S1TSphfallax_3_FD_88678 | JGI IMG/M metagenome (GOLD analysis project Ga0116230, IMG submission 88678) | Host-associated microbial communities from peat moss isolated from Minnesota, USA - S1T2_Fd - Sphagnum fallax MG | ecosystem: Host-associated > Plants > Peat moss > Unclassified | place...
GATGCCCGGTGACAACATCAAGATTGTGGTGGAGCTGATCGCGCCGATCGCGATGGAGCAGGGTCTGCGCTTCGCCATCCGCGAGGGTGGCAAGACCGTGGGTGCAGGTGTAGTCGCGAAGGTAATAGCGTAGACTTGTCCGTCTTTGTGCCCGCGAAGCGGGCCTAATTGTCGGGGTCGCTTCGACCCCGTTGGAAGTTAAATAAAATGGCGAACCAGAATATTCGGATCCGTTTGAAGGCTTTCGATCATCGCTTGATCGACAAGTCGGCGCGGGAAATCGTCGACACGGCGAAGCGTACCGGAGCGACCGTCAAGGGTCCCGTGCCGTTGCCCATCAAGATGGAGCGCTTCACGGTGCTGACCGCGCCGCACGGCGACAAGGATGCCCGCGACCAGTTCGAGATCCGCACCCACAAGCGGCTGATGGACATCTTGAATCCGACCGACAAGACCGTCGATGCACTGATGAAGCTGGAATTGCCGGCCGGCGTGGATGTCCAGATCAAGCTGAATTGAGGGTTCGCGGCCGCAGAAAACTTGCGGATGCCACGTAAACCTGTAGAATTCGCCGTCCAATTTAGAGGTCGGAGCGCGTAGGTGCCGACGCCAGTATTCCGAAGGGCCGCAAGGCCTCTAGGGGCCTGGGGTCTCGCGTACCTAAACCACCGGCTGATTGCACTGCAAGCGGAAGCTCATCGTAGCTCCTGCGGAATGAGGATTTGACAATGACCATTGGGCTGGTTGGCCGCAAATGCGGCATGACCCGTGTATTCACCGACGCCGGTGTGACCGTTCCCGTGACGGTCGTCGAAGCGTTACCGAATCGCATAACTCAGATCAAGAGCACCGCCGTCGATGGCTACCGCGCGGTCCAGGTGACGCTCGGTACCCGTCGTCCGTCGCGGGTCACCAAGGCGCTGGCCGGGCACTTCGCCAAGGCTAACGTGGCGGCTGGCTATACCTCCCAGGAATTCCGTTTGAACAAAGACGAGGGCGAAGCGCTGGCGGCCGGCGGTGAACTCAAAGTCGATATGTTCACGGTGGGTCAGGTGGTGCAAGTCACGGGTACCACGGTGGGCAAAGGCTTCGCCGGCACCATGAAGCGTCACAACTTCGCCGGCGGCATGAAAACCCACGGAAACTCGGTCTCGCACCGCGCCCCGGGCTCCATCGGTCAGCGTCAAACGCCGGGCCGCGTGTTCAAAGGCAAGCGTATGTCGGGGCACATGGGCGTCAAGGTCCGCACCATCGAGAACCTGCGCATCGTCGAAATCGACGCCGCCCGCAACCTGTTGCTCATCAGCGGTGCGGTGCCGGGTGCCGAGGGCGGACGAGTGATCGTGCGGCCGTCGTTGAAGGCCGCCTCCCAACTGAGGCGCAAGCGTCTGGCACCGAACAAGGTTCCGACTCCCGCCAAGGGCGCCACGAAGGGCGCCTCCAAATCGGATAAGAAGTAAACGTCATGCAGCTTCAGCTCACGAACGTCACTCCGGCGAGCAACATCCAACTGTCGGATGCTGCTTTCGGCCGGAAGTATAACGAAGCCTTGGTACACCAGGTCGTGACCGCGTACATGGCCGCGGGCCGCGCCGGGACAAAGAAGCAGAAATCGCGTGCGGAAGTGCGCGGCGGCGGCAAGAAGCCCTGGAGCCAGAAGGGCACCGGCCAGGCGCGCGCCGGATCGATTCGCAGCCCCATCTGGGTCGGCGGCGGTCGGGCGTTTGCCGCGCGGCCGCGGGATTTCTCACAGAAGGTCAACCGCAAGATGTACCGCGCTGCAATGCAGTGCATGGTCTCCGAGTTGGTGCGTCAGGAGCGCTTGCTGGCGGTGGAGTCCCTCGAGTTATCCGCGCCGAAGACCAAGCTGCTCATCAGCAAGCTCAAGGAATTCGGCCTGACCCGCGCCCTGATCTTGGTCGAGGCCTATGAAGAAAAGCTGTTCCTGGCGGCCGGCAACGTGCCCTATGTGGACGTCATGGCGGTGTCATCGCTCGATCCCTTGAGCCTCATCAAGCACGACAAGGTGCTGGCCACGGTCGGCGCGTTGAAGTTGCTCGAGCAGCGTCTCGGAGGCGCCAATGAATAAAGAACGATTGATGACGGTGTTGATTCAGCCGCACGTCTCGGAGAAGGCCGCGAACGTCACCGAAAAGGCCAATCAGTACGTGTTCCGGGTCCGCGACGATGCCTCGAAGGTCGAGGTGAAACAAGCCGTCGAATTGATGTTCGAAGTCAAAGTCGAGGGCGTCAACCTGCTGAACAAGCCGGGCAAGACCCGGCGCTTCAAGAATGTGGCCGGCAAGCGCAATGGCTACAAGAAAGCCTATGTACGTCTGGAGACCGGGCAGTCGATCGACTTCACCGGCACCGCGAAGTAAGGATCAAGGCCATGGCACTCATCAAAATGAAGCCGACCTCGCCGGGTACGCGCTTCGTCGTCAAAGTCGACCGTTCTCACTTGCACAAGGGTGGACCGGTTGCATCGCTGACCACGAAAAAGAACCGGACCGGTGCGCGCAACCATTCCGGGCGGCAGACCACGCGCCATATCGGCGGCGGCCACAAGCAGCGCTATCGCCTCGTCGATTTCAAGCGCGACAAAGACGGCATTCCGGGCGTGGTCGAGCGGCTCGAGTATGATCCGAACCGCACCTCGCATCTCGCGTTGATCCTGTACAAGGACGGCGAGCGACGTTACATCCTGGCACCGAAAGGCATCAAGGCGGGCGATGAGATTCGCTCCGGCGCCGATGCCCCGATCAAGCCCGGCAACACGCTGACGTTTCGGCACATACCGGTTGGCAGCACGGTGCACAACATCGAGCTCAAAGCCGGCAAGGGCGGCCAGCTGGCACGCAGCGCCGGCACCTCGGCGCAGTTCGCGGCGCGTGACGGCGTTTATGCCAGCGTGCGCTTGAAGTCCGGTGAGATGCGTAAGATCCATGTCGACTGCCGCGCAACCATCGGCGAAGTCGGCAACGACGAGCATAATCTACGGGTGTTCGGCAAAGCCGGCGCGGTGCGCTGGCTCGGCGTGCGTCCCACGGTTCGTGGCGTCGTGATGAACCCGGTCGATCACCCGCACGGTGGCGGCGAAGGCAAATCCGGCCAGGGTAATCCCCATCCCGTCAGCCCGTGGGGACTGCAGACCAAGGGCAAGAAGACGCGGCGCAACAAGCGTACCGACAGCATGATCGTTGCGCGACGCAAGAACAAACGACTCTAAGAGTGGAGAATACTTAAGTGCCTCGTTCGCTAAAGAAAGGCCCCTTCGTCGATCTGCATCTTGCCAAAAAGGTTCAGACGGCAAGCCAGAAAAACGACCGGCGCCCGATCAAAACCTGGTCGCGCCGCTCGATGGTCATCCCCGACATGGTCGGATTGACCATTGCCGTGCACAACGGCCGCTTGCACGTGCCGGTGTTGGTGTCGGAGAACATGGTCGGCCACAAGCTCGGCGAATTCGCGCCGACGCGTACCTTCAAAGCGCATTCCGGCGACAAAAAAGTGTCGTCGGCGGAGTAACGCATGGAAACCAAAGCAATCCTTCGTTACGCGCGCATTTCGCCCCAGAAGTGCCGGCTGGTGGTGGACACCATCCGCGGCAAATCGGCGACCCTCGCGGTGACCACGCTGAAGTTCATGCCAAAGAAGGGCGCCAAGATCGTCCTCAAGGTGTTGGATTCGGCGATCGCCAATGCGTACAACAATTTCAACGCGGATGTGGATGATCTCAAGGTGACGCGGATCGAAGTCGATCCGGCGCCGGTGCTGAAGCGCTTCCATGCCCGCGCCAAGGGCCGCGGCGTGCGCATCGCCAAGCGCAACAGCCACATCCTGGTTCAAGTGTCTGACGGAAAGCGAGACGCCTAATGGGTCAGAAAGTTAATCCGATCGGCATTCGTCTTGGCATCACGCGCGACTGGACGTCGAAGTGGTACGCCGGTTCCAAGACCTTTGCGTCGAACATTCATACCGACTTCCTGGTGCGTCAGTACCTGATGAAGAAGCTCGCCGATGCCTCGGTGAGCCGGATCCACATCGAACGCGCCGCGCGCCGCGCGAACATCACCATTCACACCGCGCGGCCGGGCATCGTGATCGGCAAGAAGGGCGAGGACATCGAGAAGCTGCGCACGGCAGTGGCGAAGATCCTCGGGATGACCATGCAGGATGTGCGGCTCAACATCGCCGAAATCCGCAAGCCCGAACTGGATGCCAAGCTGGTGGCCGAAGGCATTTCGCAGCAGCTCGAAAAGCGCGTGATGTTCCGTCGTGCGATGAAGCGCGCCGTGACCAACACCATGCGATCGGGCGCACTGGGGATCAAGGTGCGGATTTCGGGCCGTCTGAATGGTTCTGAAATTGCGCGCACCGAGACCAACCGCGAAGGACGGGTGCCGCTGCACACCTTCCGCGCCGACATCGACTACGGTCTCGCTGAGGCGCAGACGACCTATGGCGTCATCGGCATCAAGGTTTGGATATTCAAGGGCGAGATCTTCGACGTACCGGAAGTCGAGAGCCCCGAGGCCGACGCCGAAGCGGCGGCTAAACCCGAAACCGGAGCGCCGGCTGCTGCGGCGACGGCCGGTTGACTAATAGGTAACGCGACATGATGCAGCCGAAGCGGACCAAGTTCCGCAAACAATTCAAGGGCAACATTGCCGGCAGCGCCAACCGCGGCAACTTCGTTGCCTTCGGTGAGTATGGCTTGAAGGCCACCGACCGTTGTCGCATGACGGCGCGTGAAATCGAGGCCGCGCGCCGCGCGATCTCGCGTCACGTCAAGCGCGGCGGTCGGATCTGGATCCGCGTGTTTCCGGACGTGCCCATCACGCAGAAACCCTTGGAAGTGCGCATGGGTTCGGGCAAGGGCAACGTCGAGTACTGGGTGGCCAAGGTGCTGCCGGGCAAGGTGCTGTTCGAGATCGAGGGCATGACCGAAGAAGTGGCCCGAGAGGCCTTCCGGCTCGCGTCGGCCAAGCTCTCGGTGTCCACCACCTTCGTCAAGCGACAGGTGCGGACATGAAGGCGAAAGAGTTGCGCGCCAAGGCGCCCAAGGATCTCGGCGAGGAGCTGTTGAAGCTGCGCCGTGAACAGTTCAATTTGCGCATGGCGCGAGCGACGGGCCAGGCTGCGAAGCCGGACCAGTTTGCGAAGGTGCGCAAGAACATTGCGCGCGTGAAGACGGTGCTCGCGCAGCACCGGCAGAGCGGAGAGCAGAAGTGACATCGACTGAAATGGAAACGGCCGGAGCGCCGGCCGCGAGCGACACGAAGCCGGTCGCGGAGCGATTGGGCTTTGGCAAGGTCGTCAGCAACAAGATGGACAAGACGATCGCGGTCTCGATCGAGCGCCTGGTCAAACATCCGACCTACGGCAAGTACGTCCGCCGCACCACCAAGGTGTTGGCGCACGATGAGAAGAATGAGGCAAAGGAAGGCGACATGGTTGCTATCAAGCCATGCCGGCCGATGTCGCGTCGTAAAGCGTGGATGCTGGTGCGCGTGGTCACGCCCGCACGAGCTGAATAAAGGACCGACATGATCCAGGTTAGAACGATGTTGACCGTGGCCGACAACAGCGGCGCCAAGCGCTGCATGTGCATCAAGGTGTTGGGCGGCTCGAAGCGGCGTTATGCGGCGGTCGGCGACGTCATCAAGGTGAGCGTCAAGGATGCGATCCCGCGAGGCAAGGTCAAGAAGGGCGAGGTTTATGATGCGGTGGTGGTGCGGACCAAGAGCGGTGTGCGGCGCGCCGATGGCTCGCTGATCCGTTTCGACACGAATGCTGCGGTGCTGCTGACCAACAAGTTGGAGCCCATCGGCACCCGTATCTTCGGACCCGTGACCCGCGAGCTACGCAACGTGCAGTTCATGAAGATCATTTCGCTGGCGCCTGAGGTGCTGTGATGAAGAAGATTCGCAAGGGCGACATGGTGGTGTTGATCGCCGGTCGGGACAAGGGTCGCAAGGGTGCCGTGGTCGAGGTGCTGGCCGACGACCGCGTACGCGTCGAAGGCCTCAACATGGCCAAGAAGCATCAGCGGCCGAATCCGCAGCAGGGCGTTCAGGGCGGCATCATCGAACGTGAGGCGCCGCTGCACGTGTCCAACGTGATGCTGTTGAATCCCGCGACCCAGAAGGGGGACCGCGTCGGATTCAAGGCCCTCGCCGACGGCCGCAAGGTTCGCATCTTCAAGTCCAACAAAGAAATGGTCGACGCCAAGTAGAGAATCATCATGGCAGCAAGACTCAAACAGATTTTCCGCGACAAGATCGTGCCGGAGCTCAAGACGAAACTCGAGCTTAAGAACACCATGGAGGTTCCCCGGATTCTCAAGATCACGATCAACATGGGCGTGGGCGAAGCGGTGGCCGACAAGAAGGTCATGGACGCGGCTACCGCGGACATGGCGAAGATCACCGGCCAGAAGCCGGCGGTGACGAAAGCGAAGAAGTCCGTTGCCACCTTCAAAGTGCGCGATGGTCAGGCGATCGGCTGCAAGGTCACGCTGCGCGGCGATCGGATGTATGAGTTTCTGGACCGGCTCGTGAGCATCGCCATTCCGCGCATCCGCGATTTTCGCGGCATCAGCACGCGCTCGTTCGACGGCCGCGGCAACTACAGCCTGGGCGTCAAGGAACAGATCATATTCCCGGAAATTCAGTACGACCAGATCGATCAAATTCGTGGCATGGACATCACCATTTCCACGTCGGCGCGCGATGACAAGCACGGGCGCGCGTTGTTAGAAGCGTTCAACTTTCCGTTCCGTAAATAGGGTAACTGCCCATGGCCAAGACGAACATGCTCATGCGCGAAAAACGCCGCCTGAAGGTGGCGAAAAAATTCGCCAACCGACGCGCCGAGCTCAAAGAACTGATCCGCGATCCGAAGACCGGAGCCGAGGATCGCGCCGCCGCCCAGGTGGAGCTGCAAAAGCAGCCCCGCGACGCGGCCGCAAGCCGGCAACGCAACCGTTGCTCGATCACGGGACGATCGCGCGGCGTGTACCGCAAGTTTGGATTGGCGCGCACCAAGCTGCGCGAAGCGGCCAATCGTGGGGAAATTCCCGGGCTTTCCAAGGCCAGCTGGTGAGGCGCGCACAATGAGCATGAGTGATCCTATTGCCGATCTGTTGACCCGCATCCGCAACGCGCAATCCGCGGGCAAGCCTTCGGTGGGTGTCGGTGCGTCGAAGCTGAAGCTGGCCATCCTCAAGGTGTTGAAGGATGAAGGCTACATCGGCGGTTACAACGTCGAGACGGCGGGTGCCAAGAGCACGCTGTCGATCGAGTTGAAATACCACGACGGTCGGCCGGTGATCGACCGCATCGAGAGGATCAGCCGACCGGGATTGCGCATCTATCGCGGCAAGGACGAACTGCCCAAGGTGCTCAACGGACTCGGTGTTGCGGTGGTGTCGACGCCGCAGGGGATCATGTCCGACCGGCAGGCACGCGCCGCGGGCACCGGTGGCGAAGTTCTGTTCGTCGTTCAGTAAGCAATCGGTCAGCCAAATTCCACGGGTTCAATTATGTCTCGAGTAGCAAAAAAGCCGGTCGATCTCCCCAAGGGCGTCAGCGTCACCATCGGTGCGGATGCGGTCACCGTGAAGGGCGCCAAGGGTACGTTGACGCTGGCGCTGAAGGCCGGCATCAAAGTGGTGCAACAGGAACAACACCTCGAGGTCGAGGCGAGTTCGTTGGCGGAGGGGCTCAATGCCATCGCCGGATCGACGCGCGCGCATCTGGCCAACATGGTCACCGGCGTGACCTCGGGCTATGAGAAGAAGCTCGAGCTGGTCGGTGTCGGTTACCGCGCCGCGGTGCAGGCCAAGAGCCTGACGCTGACCTTGGGCTATTCGCATCTCATCAACTACGCAATTCCGGAAGGCATCACGATCGAGACGCCGACGCAGACCGAGATCCTGGTCAAGGGGATCGACCGCCAGCGCATCGGCCAGACCGCTGCCGAGATCCGCAGTTTCCGACCGCCCGAACCCTACAAGGGCAAGGGCGTGAAGTACTCGGACGAAAAGATCACGCTGAAAGAGGCGAAAAAGAAGTAAGCACATGAAACTCACCAAACAAGACACCCGCCTGCGCCGTGCGCGCCGAGGCCGGGCCAAGATCAAGGAGCTCGCTGCCTTGCGCCTGTCGGTGCATCGTACGCCGCAGCACATCTACGCACAGATCTTCGCCGCTGAAGGCGACAAGGTTCTGGTCGCGGCGTCGACCTTGCAGAAGGACGTGCGCGGCGAATTGAAAACCACCGGGAACATCGAGGCTGCCAAGGCCGTTGGCCGCGCCATTGCGGAGCGGGCCAAGGCCAAGGGCATCGACAAGGTCGCATTCGACCGATCCGGTTTCATGTACCACGGGCGCATCAAAGCGCTGGCCGAGGCTGCACGCGAAGCGGGTCTCGAGTTCTAATTCAGAGGGCGGGCAATGGCGAGAATAGAAAAACCACAGTCCGGTGACGACCTGCTCGAAAAGCTGGTCGCGGTGAACCGCGTGGCGAAGGTGGTCAAGGGTGGCAAGCAGTTCGGCTTCACCGCGCTCACCGTGGTCGGCGACGGTGCCGGTCGCGTCGGGTTTGGGTATGGCAAGGCGCGCGAAGTGCCGGTCGCGATCTCCAAGGCGATGATGCAGGCACGCAAGAGCCTGGTCACCGTGTCATTGAAGAACGACACCCTGTTCTATGCCGTCAAGGGCCAGCATGGCACCACCCGCGTGTACATGCAGCCGGCAGCCGACGGTACGGGTGTTATCGCCGGTGGCGGCATGCGCGCGGTGTTTGAATGTGCCGGCGTGCGCAACGTGCTCGCCAAGAGCTACGGCTCGCGTAACCCGATCAACGTGGTCCGCGCGACCATGGACGCGCTCGGCAAACTGCGCACCCCCGATGACATCGCCGCCAAGCGCGGCAAGACGGTCGAAGAGATCGTGGGCGAGGCGTCATGAGCGACAAGACGTTCAAAGTGACTTTGGTGAAGAGCCTGTATGGACAACTCGCGAGCATCCGCAATTCGGCGCGAGGCTTGGGCCTGCGCCGTATCCGCCACAGCGTCGTGGTGGCGGATACGCCGTCGAACCGTGGCATGGCCAACGCGGCAAGCCATCTGCTGTTGATCGAGCCCCCGCTGGGGAAGAAGGTCTAATGCGCTTAAATACCATCAAGCCGGGTGCAGGCTCCAAGAAGACGCACCTGCGAGTGGGTCGCGGCGCCTCTGCCGGCCAGGGAAAGACCTGCGGCCGTGGCGTCAAGGGCCAACGCGCGCGCAAGGGCGGCTACCACAAGACTGGCTTCGAAGGCGGCCAGATGCCGCTGCAGCGGCGGTTGCCGAAGATTGGATTCCGTTCGCACATGCAGGCGTCGCGTTCTGAACTCACGCTCACCGACCTGTCACGGGTGAAGACCGCCGAGGTCACGCTCGCGGGGTTGATCGAGGCCAATCTGGTCGCGGAACAAACCCAACTCGTGAAGATCATCCTCTCGGGTGAGGTCACCCGTGCCTTCGTCATCAAGGACAAGGTCATCACCGCGACCAAGGGCGCCAAGAGCGCGGTCGAGGCCGCCGGCGGCAGCTTCGCTGAATAACGGGAACTAGCGTGGCCACATCCAGCACCAATGCCGCCCCGGCACTCGGAGACATGACTCGCTTTGCCGAGATGCGCAAGCGGCTGTGGTTCCTGCTGGGTGCGTTGGTCGTGTATCGCGTCGGCACCTTCATCCCGGTGCCCGGCATCGATGCGCAGCGCTTCGCAACCTTTTTCTCGGGCCAGCAGGGCACGCTGCTCGGCATGTTCAATATGTTCTCGGGGGGTGCGCTGCAGCGCTTCAGCATCTTCGCGTTGAACGTCATGCCGTACATCACCGCCTCCATCATCATTCAGATGGCCTCGATGGTGTATCCACCGTGGGCGCAAATCCGCAAGGACGGCGAGTCGGGACGCCGCAAACTGATGCAGTACACGCGCTATGGCACGGTGTTCCTGGCGGCGTTCCAGGGCTTCGGCGCGGCGTTGGCGATCCAGAATTCGTCGGGCAACCTGGTGCCCTCCCCGGGCCCGCAATTCCTCTTCATCGCCACCGTATCCATCGTCACCGGCACCATGTTCGTGATGTGGCTGGGCGAGCAAATCACCGAGCGCGGCATCGGCAACGGCATCACGATGATCATCGTTGCCGGCATCGTCGCGGGTCTGCCGCGCGCCATCGGCAACACGCTGGAAATGGTGCGCTCGGGAGAAATGAATCCGTTGGTGGTGTTGTTGATCGTGGTTGCCGTGGTGCTGGTGACGCTGTTTTGCGTGTTCGTCGAGCGGGCGCAGCGCAAGATCCAGGTCAATTACGCCAAGCGTCAGGTGGGCAGGCGCATGATGCAGGGCCAGAGCACCCATCTGCCGTTCAAGCTGAACATGGCCGGTGTAATTCCGCCGATATTCGCATCGAGCTTGTTGGTCTTTCCGGCGACCATCGCGCAATTCTTCGGTGGCAGCGGCCCGTCGCCGAACGCCTTCCAGCGCGGATTGCAGCGGGTTGCGCAAATGCTCAGCATCGGGCAACCGCTACACGTCATCCTGTTCGCGGCGCTCATCATCGGGTTCGCATTCTTCTACGTTGCGCTGGTGTACGACGCCCGCGACACGGCCGAGAACCTGAAGAAGGCCGGCGCCTTCATTCCTGGCATCCGCCCCGGTCAACAGACCGGCGACTATCTGGATAAGGTGCTCACCCGGCTCACGCTCTGGGGCGGCCTGTACATCATGATCGTGTGCCTGTTACCGGAAATCATTCGCATGGTGAACCCGAGCATTCCGTTCCAATTCGGGGGCACGTCGTTGTTGATTATCGTCGTCGGCGTCATGGATTTCGTCGCACAAGCGTCGTCACACATGATGTCGCATCAATATGAGGGCCTGATGAAAAAGGCCAGCCTCCGCGGCATTGGAGCCAAGAAATGAAAGTTCGCCCATCGGTTAAGAAAATTTGTAAAAACTGCAAAGTGGTGCGCCGCAAACGCATCGTCTACATCATTTGTTCGTCGGATGCCCGGCACAAGCAGCGCCAGGGGTGAGGATCATCTCATTGATCTCCGAGCAGTTTTCTAATATACTTGCGCGCCATTTTTCGTGCGCTCTAGTGGAGAAGTAGATGGCGCGTATCGCCGGCATTAACATTCCGATGAACAAGCATGTGGTCATCGGCTTGACCCACATATTCGGCGTCGGTAACGCCCGTGCGGTGCGCATATGCGATGCGGCAGGGGTGAAACATCACGTCAAGGTCAAGGATCTGACTGATGTGGAGGTGGCCTCGCTGCGATCTCAGGTGGCGAAATTCGCGGTCGAGGGCGACCTGCGCCGCGAAGTGTCGATGAACATCAAGCGTTTGATGGACTTAGGCTGCTACCGCGGCATCCGTCATCGCAAGGGTCTGCCCATGCGTGGTCAGCGGACCCGCACCAATGCCCGCACCCGCAAGGGTCCGCGCAAGCAGGCTGTCAAAATGAATGCCCAAGTGGGCAAGGCGTAGTGGACCATGGCTGATCAGAAGCAACAGACGGACAAGGCCGGCAAACCTGCGCGCAAGAAGGTTCGAAAGAACGTTCTGGACGCCATTGCCCACGTGCATGCGTCCTTCAACAACACGATCATCACGATCACCGATCGGCAGGGTAATACGCTGTCCTGGGCGACGTCGGGTGGATGCGGATTTCGGGGGTCGCGAAAGTCGACCCCGTTCGCGGCCCAGGTGGCCGCCGAGCGCGCCGGCAACGCCGCACAAGAGCATGGCGTGAAGAACGTCGAGGTGCGGGTCATGGGGCCTGGTCCGGGTCGCGAGTCGGCGGTGCGTGCCTTGAATGGCTGCGGGCTCAAGATCACCAACATTGAAGACGTGACTCCCATTCCCCATAACGGGTGCCGTCCGCCGAAGAAGCGCCGCGTCTAGGCGTTGGTCAGCACGAGTCACGGGCGCAGCAGTTCTGCGCCCGTTGTTACGGTAAGTTCGCTCAAGGGTTTGTAATGGCAAAGTACACCGGTCCTAAATGTAAGCTGTCGCGTCGCGAGGGAACCGATCTGTTCCTGAAGAGCGGCGTCAAGCCGCTCGAGTCCAAGTGCAAGCTCGAAGTGCCGCCGGGCGGGGTGAAGAGCGAGCGCAAGCAGCGGTTGTCGGAATACGGGTTACAGCTGCGCGAGAAGCAGAAGCTGCGCCGCATGTACGGTGTGCTCGAGCGCC
>Ga0116230_10005669_pt1 | contig 12251 bp, 8 predicted proteins | sample S1TSphfallax_3_FD_88678 | JGI IMG/M metagenome (GOLD analysis project Ga0116230, IMG submission 88678) | Host-associated microbial communities from peat moss isolated from Minnesota, USA - S1T2_Fd - Sphagnum fallax MG | ecosystem: Host-associated > Plants > Peat moss > Unclassified | place: USA...
ATCGCGGCCGTTCTCACGTCCCCAGCCGGACTGCTTGAACCCTCCCACGGGTAGATCAGCGCCGCCCACATGGTGCGCGTTCACCCATACTTGCCCCGAACGGACCAGCGCCGCGAGGCGGTGCGCCTTGGTGACGTCACGGGTCCAGATGCTAGCGGCCAGGCCATAGCGCGTATCATTTGCCTGGGCCGCGATCTCTTCCGGTTCCTCCGTGTCATAGGGGATCACGCTTAGAACGGGGCCGAAGATTTCTTCATCGACAATGCTCATTCCCGGGGCCGCGCCAGTGAAGACAGTCGGTTGGATAAAGAAGCCGCGCTCGCCCACTCGGTCGCCGCCAGCGGCAAGCTGCGCGCCCGCCGCGACCCCCGCCGCGATATAGCCGCTGACGCGGTCAAACTGAGCGCGCGAGACCACTGGGCCGATCTGTGTGGCGGGGTCGAATCCGGAGCCGACGCGGATAGCTTTGGCTCGCTCGGCGATGGCGCCCACGACGCGGTCATGGAGGGATCGATGGATGATCAGGCGAGAGCCCGCCATGCAGGACTGGCCTGAATTGAAGAAGATCCCCGTGGTCGCGCCCCGGATGACGGTCTCAACATCGGCGTCCGGCAGGACGATCATCGGCGACTTGCCGCCCAGCTCCAGGGTGACGCGCTTGAGATCGTCCGAGGCCGCTCTGACGATCCTGCGTCCAACCTCCGTCGATCCGGTAAAGGCAATCTTGTCCACGCCCGGATGAACCGAAAGGGCGGCGCCGGCCGTGTGGCCATAGCCGGTGAGGATGTTCACCACCCCAGCCGGAAAACCGGCTTCAATGATCAATTCGCCCAAACGTAGCGCCGTGAGGGGCGTGTCTTCAGCGGGTTTGAGCACCACGGCGCAGCCAGCGGCGAGGGCCGGCGCGAGCTTCATCACGGCCATGATCAGGGGGAAGTTCCAAGGAATGATCTGGCCGACCACGCCAATCGGCTCGCGTACCGTGAAGGCCTGATATTCGCCGGGATCGCCGATCTGGGTGCTGATTCCATTCAGCTTGGTGGCCCACCCCGCAAAATAGCGCAGCAGCTCAGAGGCGACGTTCAGGTCGACCGCCCGGGTATCGTGCAGGGGCTTGCCATTGTCGAAAGTCTCAAGCTCGGCCAGCTCGTCGGCATTTTCCAACAGGAGATCGGAGAGCTTCCAGATCATCCGCGCGCGGGCGGCTCCGCTCATCCTTCGCCAGGGACCACCTTCGAAGGCGCGGCGGGCGGCGGCCACCGCGAGATCCACATCGGGGGCCTCAGCCGCGGCGACAGTGGCGATCTGTTCCTCGGTGGCCGGATCGTAGACAGGCACTGTTCCCCTGGCCACGGGTTCAAGCCACTGGCCGTCGATCAGAAGCTTGTGGGAACGGCTCAGAAAAGCCGCGGCCTTGGCGCTGGGCTGGTGGCGAAGGTCGTCATCAAACATGGAGGGTCACCATACGCGGATCATAATCAAATAGGGCGGTGTTCTGGGATGGCGACCGGGCGACGGCGCCGCCGTCGGGCTCCCCGGACTGGAGGATCCGCCCCTGACGGATAGACTCCAGGCGCACGGTCTCCACTCGTTCGGTCCGTGCCCGCTCGAAGGCGGCGAAAGCGGCCGGTGGGCTCGCGCCGGTGGCAATGGCCCTGGCGAGGACGAGACCATCCTCGATGGCCAGTGCGGCCCCGAGACCCAGAAACGGCAAGATCGGGTGGGCCGCGTCGCCGATCAGGATCACACGCCCGGAGCTCCAGCCGTTGAGGGGCTCGCGGACGAAGAGGCCCCACTTGATCAGACTTTCAGGCGGCGCCCGCGCGACAAGGCCAAGCACATCCTCGTGGAAGCCTTCGAAAACGCCGATGAACTCCTCGGGCGTGGCGGGCGTATTCCACCCCTCGTTTCGCCAGAGATCGGACTGGGCGAGGCCAATGACATTTACCAGCGTCCCCTGGCGAATGAGATAGCGATTGAAGACCCGCCCGGGCCCCAGAAACACCGCGGCGTTTCCGGCGGATAGACACGGCGCAGCGATCTCACGGGGGATGAGGCATCGAAAGGCGATCTGGCCGGCGAACTGAGGCGATGAATCCTCGAACAGCAGGCGTCGGACGCTGGAGCGTGCGCCATCGGCGCCAATCAGAATGTCGGCGCGCGCCGCGTCGCCGTCGGCGAACGCGGCGGTAGCTCCATCGGGGTCCGGCACGGCCCCGACCAACCGTTTGGCGGACACCACGGCCTGGGGGTCCATCGCGCGCACCGCCGCCAAAAGAATGGCGTGAAGATCGGCACGGTGAATGTGCCGGGGCGTCACGAAACCCCGATCAAGCGGGGCGTCCCTTTCGAACCGTCCGGCCAGCAATTCGCCCGTACGATAGTGGGCGAAGGCAATGTCGGGGATCGGCGCGGAGGCCGCCAGGAGTTCCGCCTCAAGCCCTAGGGATGCAAGGCCCTGACCCGCGCCGGGGCTGACAGTTATGCCCGCGCCAACCTCGCCCAGGACCGGCGCCTGCTCATAGACTCGGACATGATGTCCGTCCCGCATAAGGGCCAGGGCGGCGGTCAGACCGCCGAGGCCCGCGCCGATGATGGTCGCCGAAACGGTCATTCCACCGGCCTCAGATCCGGGCGGCGCGCCGAGGACGCCTCACTCGGCGGCCAGGGGCAACGCCTGATCCCAGCGTGGCTGCTTAGGCGCGGGAAGTCCGGTCTCGGCCACGGACGTGGCACGGAGTTCCTCTATTGAGGGGCCATAGTTGAAGAGCGGAACGACCTGGGGCTGCGCCGCGCTCATCGCCTTGCGTAGAGCCAGGGTCGCGGGGAGATCAACAACACCCTCCGCATCGGCGACGACCCCGTAGTTCCGGGCGCCCTCCGACGTCACAAGGCCTTGTATGATCTCCTTGGCCACGAGCGCCGGATCGCGCTCCAGGGGGTCGCCCCATCCGCCGCCGCCCCAGGTAATGAAGTGGAGCATGTCACCGGCCTCAACTGAGATATCCTCGCGCTTATTGCCGACGATGACCTGCGAGCCGTCAGCTTTTTCCAGGATCTTGCGGGCCCGGGCGCCCGGCGCGCCGCCATTCACCCCCCAGGGATAGGTGAACCAGCGATCATCATGGATGGCGATAAGGCCCGGCTCCAGAAAGCGGTAGGACATGATGATTCCATTGCCGCCGCGGTGCAGGCCGGCGCCGCCTGAATCCGGGACGGTCTCGTAGCGCTCGATGCGCAATGGGAAATAGCGCTCAAGGAATTCGTTCGGGACATTGGTGAAGTTGGGCCACAGCGAGTGGCCGTCCGGCCCATCGCCCATGGGCCGGCCGGGGATGCCCCCAAAGCCGATCTGGAAGAGCTGGAACCAGCGCCCCGTCTTGTCCCGGCCCGAATAGAAGAGGTGCGGTGAGGACGAGAATCCGGCGGCATTGAGAAAAGCCGGCGTCTTTTGCCCCAGCAGGCCCCCCAGAATATCGAACAGCCGGCCGAGGGCATGGGTGCGCCCCGAAAGCGCCGCGGGGAACTTGGGCTTCAGGAGAGAGCCTTCCGGGATGCGGATATCGATCAGATCGTAATAGCCGTCATTGAACAGAATCTGGGGGTCAAAAACCATGATCATGTAGATGCCAAAAAACATCCGCATCATGTTTTCGTTGAGAAAGAAATTGATCGAGCCGTTGCTCTGCGGGTCGGTGCCGGCGAAATCGAGCACGACCTTGCCGTCCTCGCGCCACATGGTGCACTTGATTTTATAGGGACCGAACCCCAGACCATCGTCGCAGATATAGTCCTCGAAACTCACCGGCTCCTCGCCAATGGAGCTGTCGATCAAGGCCTTCATGGCCCGGTGATTACGGGCCAGAAGCTCCTCGGTCGCGGAGACGAAGACGTCATCGCCAAAACGCTCGCAGATCTCCGTCACCCGCCGAGCGGCGACGCGGCAAGCGGCGATCAGGGCGTTCAAGTCCGCCTTGCACCATTCGGGCGTCCGCACCTGGTGCATGATCAGCTTGATCAGGTCTTCATTATAGACGCCCTTGCGCCAGATCTTCACCGGCGGGATGCGGACACCTTCCTCGAAGATGGAATGGGCGTCGATGGGCATGGAGCCGGCGACCTTGCCGCCAATGTCCGACTGATGCCCGAACATGGAGGTGTAGGCGATGATCCGGCCATCCTTGAACACGGGCAGGAGCACCAGCCAGTCATTGGAATGGCTGATCGCCCCCTGAACCGAATAGGGGTCGGAGAGGAAGATCATATCGCCATCCTCCACCGTGCCGTTAAAGCCCTCCAGAAATGGCCCGATGTACGACCCAAACTGGCCCACGATCATCCGGCCCAAGTGATCGGCGATGAGCGGGAAGGCGTCCCCCTGTTCGCGGATGCCCGGCGACATGGCGGTGCGCACCAGGGTGGTGTCCATCTCCACCCGCGCGTTGCGAAGTGCGTTCTCGATAATGTCCAGGGTCACCGGGTCGATGGCGACCTTGGCGAAGGGCTTCGAATTGGCCTGAATGATTTCAGCGCTCATGGCGTTTCCTATTCAAACGGGCGTGATGAGGATGTTGCCGTGCACATCGACGAGGCCCTGATGCCGGGTCTCGATGAGGGTCGTGGAATCCATTTCCACCACGATCGCGGGTCCTGGAATGACGTCCCCGGCTTCAAGGCGCGCGCGGTCATAGATCACGGCGGGCTGAGCCGCCCCATCCATCCACAGGGTGTGGTCCCGAACCTTGGCCTGGGCCGGGTCGCCGTCGCCCTTGGGTAGCTCTTGCGAGGGCAATTCCACGACCCCGCCCATGGCTGTGGCGCGCAGATTCACCAGCTCATGTTCGGTATCCATATTGAAGGTGAAGAGGCGGCGGTGCTCGTCGTCAAAGCGCTGGGTCAGCGCGGCCAAACCCCCGGAAATCAGATCGGCGGCCGTCACCGTCATGGGCACCTCGAAGGCCTGACCGCTGTAGCGGACATCGATCTCGAACGCGGTCTCCACATCCGTCGCCGGAACGCCATCGGCGGCCAGCTCGGCGCGCACCTGGGCTTCCATTTCGGCCAGAAGGGCCTGGACCTCCCCAAGGCTCGTTTCGGAGAGACGTTTGGACAAGGACCGCGCGGTCTCGGTCCGCATCCGGGTTGTGGCGTCACCCAAGGCGCAGAGCACGCCCGGCGAGACCGGCGAGACCGCGGGGTAGCTGCCCATCAAGCGCGCCACGGCGTTCACATGCAGCGGACCCGCGCCGCCAAAACCCATCAGAGCGAAGGATCTGGGGTCATAGCCCTGTTGAACGGAGATCATCCGAAGGGCGCCGAACATGTTCTCGTTGACGATATCGATAATGCCGCGCGCGGCTTCCATGAGGCCGATGCCGAGCTTATCGGCGATGGTCTGCACGGCGGTTTCGGCCCCTTTGCGGTCGAGCTTGAATGCGCCGCCCAGCAGGTCTTCCGGCAGATAGCCGAGAACTACATTGGCGTCCGTCACGGTGGGTTCGACGCCGCCCTTGCCATAGGCCACGGGGCCCGGCACGGCGCCCGCCGATTGCGGGCCCACCCGCAAGGCGCGGGTGAGTTCGGGGACATAGGCGATGGAGCCGCCGCCGGCGCCCACGGTTTTCACATCCAGCGAGGAGGCGCGCACCGAAAGGTGGCCCACCTCTGTGGTGCGAATGCGGCGCGGCTCGCCGTGTTCAATCAAGGCGACGTCGGTGGACGTGCCGCCCACATCCAAGGTGAGGATATTATCGAGACCAGCATTCTTGGCGACCCAAAGCGCGCCCGTGACGCCGCCTGCGGGGCCCGACATGAGAAGCGAAACCGGATGCTCTTCGGACTTGGCCGCCGACATCAGGCCGCCGTCCGACCGCAAGAGGGAGAGGCTGCCGGTCATATTGAGGCTTTCCAGCCTTCCGCGCAGATTGCGCACATAGCGCCCCACCACGGGGCGCACCGCGGCGTTCGCCACCGTCGTCAGGGTGCGCTCATATTCCTGCATCTCAGGCAAAACTTCGTGCGACAGCGAAAGGGGCGTTTCCGGCATGATCTCCCGGATGATCTCGCCAACCCGACGCTCGTGGGCCCCATTCAGGTAGGCGTTGATCAGGGAGACCGTGAGGGCCTCGACGCCGCGAGCCTTGAGCCGTTCCACCTGCCTGCGGATATCCACCTCATCCAGGGGGCGAACTTCGTGGCCCTGGGCGTCCATGCGCCCCTTGATCTCCACCGTGTCCTCAAGCTTGGCGAGGGGTTCGGGCTTCGGCCAGACGATCCAGCCGGCGAGGCCGCCAGGCACGAAGCTCCGGGCGATCTGCATGATCTGGCGATAGCCTTCGGTGGTGATCAGGCCGACCCGGGCGCCCTTTCCCTCCAGCACCGCATTGGTGGCGACAGTGGTGCCGTGCAGAAATACTTCGATGTCGCTCGGTCTGATGCCGGTCTCGGCGCAGATCGCCTCCAGGCCATTGAGGATGCCCTCGGAGCTGTCATGCGGGGTCGAGGGGGTCTTGTGGCGCCAGAAGGCGCCGGTCGCGTCGTCCAAAAGCAAAAGATCGGTGAACGTGCCGCCCACATCCACGCCAAGCCGAAATCCCATGCGTTCACACCCTTGCCACGTCCATGCCCCCAACCATTCTAAAGGATCGGGGGAGGAGATTTAGTCTTAAGCCTCCGGCGCGGACGCGGCCAATACCGCCCCGTCCGATTGGCGGACATGGGCGAGGTCTTGAAACCTAGTCCACGAGTTGGCCGCCATCCACCGCCAGCATGGCGCCGGTGACAAAGCTGTTCTCCGGATCCAGCAGGAAGGCCACGGCCCGGGCGATATCCGGGGTCTGGCCGATCCGGCCAATGGGATGCTGCTTTTCCAACATGGTGATCAGTTCCTGAGGATCCTGACCCTCGCGCAGATTGCCCCAAAGCATGGGCGTATCGATGGCGCCGGGGAGAACCGCGTTCACGCGCACCCGATACTTGCCCCCCGCCTTGGCGGCCAGTCGCGTCAGGGCCAGAACCGCCGCCTTGGACACGCAATAGGCCCCGCCGTCGCTCAGCATGATGTGGGCGAGGCCTGAGGAGAAGTTGACGATGGACCCGCCCCCCGTGGCCGCCATGGCCTTCGTGGCCGACTTGCAGCCCAGAAAGGATCCGTCCAGATTGACGTCCATGTGATAGCGCCACTGGGCCAGGGTCATGTCCTCGAAGGGGATGCCTGGCGTAAATACCCCGGCAATGTTCACGAGGCCGTCAAGCTTGCCATGCTCGGCGACGACGGCAGCGATCGTTTCCGACCAGCCTGACTCTGAGGTGACGTCCAAGGATCGGTAATGCGCGCCCTCGGGCAGGGCGTCACCCGGCGTCTCCGCCCGGTCGGTGGCGACCACGGTCGCACCCGCGGCCAGAAGATGACGGATGACCTCCAGGCCGATTCCGCCCAGGGCGCCGGTGATGAGGATGGTTTGCTTATCGAAGGACATGCGGGGCCTATGTGACATTCGTCTTGCGCGAAGCCGCGCTCTTCTTGAGGCCATAGTAACGCTCCCCCCTGGGGGCGACGGTTCCGGCGTAAATTCGTCCGCAATCCGGACAGATGCCCATCTGCGGCGCCCCTTGCGGGGATCGGGGCTAGGCTCATTTTACTTCCAGGAGCGTCGCCAAATTTGACTGAGTTTGCCGAAGACGGGACGGGTATTCTGGCGGGCGCGGCGAGCGCCCCAACCTCTCTCGCGCGGGTGGCGGGGTCCCTGACGCAGGTTCGGCTCTTCGGCTTCAGCCTGGGCATGATCGGCGAGCGGATTTTCCGCGACGCGCCGGCGCTGCTGCTTCTCATCTTTATGACCAACTATCTGGCCATACCGCCGGCCATGGCGGGGATCGCCATTTTCGTTCCCAAGATCCTCATCGTCTTTGTCGACCCCATGGTGGGGAGTTTCTCTGACAGGCTGAATTCGAGGTGGGGTCGCCGAAGGCCCCTCATGCTGGCTGGGAGCCTGCTCACCAGCCTCAGCATGATCCTCTTCTTTCACGTGCCGCGCTTCGCGGGAGCAATTCCCCAATCGATCTATATGAGCCTCATCGTCCTCCTGGGCTTCATGGGCTATTCGCTGTTTTCGGTCCCCTACCTCACCATGGCCTCGGAAATCGCCGGCGGGGACGACGAGCGGCGCAATGTGATGTCCTGGCGGGTGGTCTTCATGGCCATCGGGCTCTCGATAAGCGCCTTCGCCGGGGGCCTTGTTCAGACCCTGGGCGGGGGGCTTCACGGCTATGCGACCATGTCGTGGATCTACGCGGGCATCTGCCTCTTCACCATGCTCTCCACGGTCCTTGCGACGCGCGGAATCGCCACGGCTCCCGGCGATCTGGAGCGCGCCACGCTGATCTCACGGTTCCGCATGGTGGCGGCCAATAAGCGCTATCTGCGCCTGCTGCTCGTGGGTTTCGGCCAGAAGGTCGGCGAGGGCGTGGGCTATGGCTCCTTCGCCTATTTCTGCATTTATGTGGTTCATCAGCCCCTGAGCGCCATCGGCCTGGTGGTCCTCGCGAGCACCGCGGGACAGGTTCTGGCCCAACCCCTGTGGCTGCGGGCCAGCCGGCGCTGGTCGGCGCCGACGCTCTACGCGGTGGGCGTGCTCGGCTGGTGCCTGAACCTGCTTCTCTGGCTGGCCATGAAGGACCAGTCGCCTTACTGGCTGATCCCGCTGGGGCTCCAGGCGGGGGTGTCGGCGGGCGGCTTTCTGATGGTGACCCTGGGCATGCTCTCCAATACCATGGCCGCCGATGCGGCGGAGACGGGGCTCAACCGAGAAGGCGTCTATAGCGGCGCCTGGCTCGCCATGGAAAAACTCGCCTTCGCCCTGGGCGCGCTGGTGGTCGGCGTGCTCTTAAGTCTGTTCGGCTTCAAGGAAAGCGCGGGTGGCGCAACAGTTCTCCAATCCTCCACCGCGATCCTGGGCATCGCCGTCATCTATTGCGGCGTGAACATGGTCATTTATCTCGGTAGCATCCTGGCGGTGCGACAGATCACGGCCAAGACGCCCGCCGCCGCGTAACGCCCGCCCCTCTTGAGGCGGAGACCCGGAGCGCGGTAATCCAGCGCCGTGATGCGAGAAGAAGTCTATATCGGCGGCTGGACGCTGTCGCGCTTGCGCGAGCGCAGCCAGAGCGAGCGGCACGCGGTGTGGAAGCGCGCCAAGTCCCTGCATTCCGCCGAGGGCAACCATCTGGCGCGCGCCATCGAGCGCCTCGGCCTTCCCTATGCGGAGCCGGAGCCCCTGGCCGAAGATGACGCGCTTCTGGTCCGGATAAAGGAGATCATCGGCTCGTCCGCCGCCCGGTCGGCTGCCGTGGAGGCCACCCTGGATGGGCTGCCGGCCCTCGCCGGAATTGATGTTCTCCTGCATGAGCAGCTCGGGGAGGTTTATCGGCGCGATCCCGCCGCGGCTCCCACCGCCGAGGCCTTGGTGGCGGACCTGATGCGCGGTCTTGGCTACGTCGAGGTCGGCCGGAAAGACCTGCCCGCCCGCTGCGTGGCCCGGTCAGGGGCCTTCTGGAAGCGGGGCTGAACGACACAGGGCCGGCGACCATGCCGCCGGCCCCTCGCTTCGATTGTGCGAGCCCTAGAGGGATCAGGCGTCGACGTCCGCCGTTTCCTGCTTGCTGAGGTCTTCGCCGGTTTCCTGATCCACCACCTTCATGGAGAGGCGGATTTTGCCCCGGTCGTCGAAACCCAGAAGCTTCACCTTTACGGCCTGACCTTCAGATAGGACGTCAGAGACCTTGTTGACGCGCTCGCGGCCGATCTGGCTCACGTGCACCAGCCCGTCCTTGGCGCCGAAGAAGTTCACAAAGGCGCCGAAATCGACGACCTTCACGACCTTGCCTTCATAGATCTGGCCGACTTCCGGCTCGGAGGTGATGGAGCGGATCCAGTCGATGGCGGCCTTGATCTTGTCGCCGTCGCTGGCCGACACCTTGACCATGCCTTCGTCATTGACGTCGACCTTGGCGCCAGTGGTGGCGACGATCTCGCGGATCACCTTGCCGCCTGTGCCGATCACGTCACGGATCTTGTCGGTGGGGATGGTGATGGTTTCGATCTTGGGGGCGTATTCGCCCACATCGGTCCGGGCGCCGTCGATGGCCTTGGCCATTTCACCCAGAATATGCAGACGTCCGCCCCGGGCCTGGGCCAGGGCCTGACGCATGATTTCCTCGGTGATGCCGGGGATCTTGATGTCCATCTGAAGCGAGGTGATGCCATCGGCCGTGCCGGCGACCTTGAAATCCATGTCGCCCAGATGGTCCTCGTCGCCGAGGATGTCCGAGAGAACCGCAAAGCCGTCGGATTCCAGGATCAGACCCATGGCGATTCCGGAGACCGGCTTCTTCAAGGGGACGCCCGCATCCATCAGGGCGAGGGAGCCGCCACAGACACTGGCCATGGAGGACGAGCCGTTGGACTCGGTGATCTCTGAGACCAGACGCACGGTGTAGGGGAAGTCAGCCTTGGCGGGGAGCATGGGGCGCAGGGCGCGCCAGGCCAGCTTTCCATGGCCGATTTCACGGCGACCAGGTGAGCCCATGCGTCCGGTCTCACCCACCGAATAGGGCGGGAAGTTATAGTGGAGGAGGAAGCTTTCCTTATAGGTGCCCTCTAGGGCGTCGATAAACTGCTCATCATCGCCGGTGCCGAGGGTGGCGACCACCAGAGCCTGGGTCTCGCCTCGCGTGAACAGGGCCGAGCCATGGGCGCGGGGCAGGACGGAGACTTCGGAAACAATCGGACGGACCACATCCACGGCGCGTCCGTCGATGCGCTTGCCGGTTTCAAGGATGGAGCGACGAACCACTTCGGCCTCGCAGGCCTTGAAGACGCCGCTGAGCTTGGCGTGATCAACCCCATCCGGATTGGCCTCGGAGCGGCCAAGCGCCGCGACGGCCTTATGCTTGGCGGCGGACACGGCGTCATGACGAGCGCCCTTGGCGGTGATGGCGTAGGCGGCCTTCACATCATCCCCGATCAAGGCCTTGACCTTGGCGTGGAGGGCATCGGTGTCCTCGGGCGTAAAGTCGAAGGGTTCCTTGGCGGCGTGTTCAGCCAGCTCGATGATGGCCTTGATGACCGGTTGGAAGCCGCGATGGGCGAACATCACGCCGCCCAGAACCTCGTCTTCGTTCAGTTCTTCGATCTCGGATTCCACCATCATCACGGCATCGTCGGTGCCGGCCACCACCAGATCGAGGCGATTGGCGCCATCCTTGACCTGATCGAGGGTGGGATTGAGCACATATTCGCCGTCGATGTAGCCCACGCGCGCCGCCCCGATGGGTCCCATGAAGGGGACGCCCGAGAGGGTCAGGGCAGCGGAGGCCGCCACCATGGCCACGACATCAGGATCATTTTCCAGGTCGTGCGACAGGACGGTCACGACCACCTGGGTCTCATGCTTGAAGCCCTTGACGAAGAGGGGGCGGATCGGACGGTCGATCAGGCGGGAGACCAGGGTTTCTTTTTCGGAAGGGCGGCCTTCACGCTTGAAAAACCCGCCCGGAATCTTGCCCGCGGCGAAAGTCTTTTCCTGATAATTGACGGTCAGGGGGAAGAAATCGAGGCCGGGCTTGGGGGCCTTGTCAAAGACGACCGTGGCCAGAACCGTGGTTTCGCCATAGGTGGCCAGGACGGCGCCATCAGCTTGCCGTGCGATGCGGCCGGTCTCGAGCGTCAGGCGGCGACCGCCCCACTCGATGGACTTGCGTTTGATATCAAACATTTAAGATCTCTTTCTTTCGGATTCCCGAACAGGGCGGATTCCCTGCGGGACGGATAAGGGGCGATGGCTTCAATGAGTCCGGGTCGCAAACCTCTCCAGGTTCGACTGGGAGCCCCACATTGAGACGCCCAAACAGAAAATTGGCCGCGCCACCACGGCGCGGACCAAGACGTGTGCGGCTAGCGCCGCAGCCCAAGCGTTCCAATCAGGGCCTGATAGCGCCCGGCGTCGGAAATCTTGAGGTGATCGAGAAGGGACCGGCGCTGAGACACAAGCTTGAGAAGCCCGCGCCGCGAGTGATTGTCCTTCTTGTGGGTCTTGAAGTGTTCGGTGAGATTGGCGATCCGTTCAGATAGGATCGCCACCTGGACCTCGGCGGAGCCGGTGTCGCCCTCCGAACGGGCATGGGTCTGGATCAACTCGCTCTTGCGTAGGGCCGTGATCGACATCGGTATCCTTCCACTCAGCTAAAGGTGA
>Ga0116230_10005670_pt1 | contig 12251 bp, 9 predicted proteins | sample S1TSphfallax_3_FD_88678 | JGI IMG/M metagenome (GOLD analysis project Ga0116230, IMG submission 88678) | Host-associated microbial communities from peat moss isolated from Minnesota, USA - S1T2_Fd - Sphagnum fallax MG | ecosystem: Host-associated > Plants > Peat moss > Unclassified | place: USA...
AGGAAGTTCAAATTGTAGAAAACAAGGCATTTCCATTTAACCACTAATCACAATTTTAATTCAAAATGTAGCCAATCACATTTGGTTACAAAACTTTCATCACAAACTATCCAATCCCTTGGAGAAGGTACATGGCTTTGCAATGTTACAATTTGTCAACTTGAACACAACGCAATGGCAAGCACTTCGACAATCTCCCACATTTGGTAGATATGAAAATTAAATCAAATTTTCTTAATCATAATCACATACTTAATTTTCAATAGCATGCTTGATTTTTTAAGCCTCAATTTAAAATCTATGCAGACTTTGAGTCCCATGCTTGCCTTCCCTTCTCATTTGGCCAAGTAATATGTTTTTGAATGTTAATTTGAATAGCCTTGATAGATGTGATTCAATCCATGATCAACTTTGTAATCTATAACATCATATTGGCAAGCCCAAAGCAAGACCAATCAAATGGTTTTAACATTCTTAAGTTAATTCAAATACACGAAACCATTGAATTTAAAACACTTGCACAAAGTCTTCAAATTGAATCCCTCATCTTTCACATAAACAAGGATCTTGTAAAGGAAATTTATCAAGGAATTATTGCAATTTGGGAATCATAGTTACACCATGTGTGTCAATGTTTTAAACAACCCAATAATCACATTTTTGACTTTTAGTTACTTGAGAGAAAGTTCACAATAACAACAACCACATAATGTGCCCCTTTTAACATCCAACTTTTAAATGTGCATGTGATTGGAAAGCATGTGAATAATACAAGGTGCACATACATAGTCAAAGTTTCTTTTACCAATGCCAACATAACTTTTACCACAAACACATTCAAAGTTCACAATTAAAACCAAATGGATTCAATGGTCCTCATTGGCAAGAATCCTTTAATCACAAACAACATAACATCCTCCAAAAAATCAATGTGCATCTCATGATTTTTTAACTAACTTATAAAGAAAGGAAAATGGTAATTGGGGTTACATGTGGCCACCTATTGACTAGCTCATGATCACATGGACCTTGAGGAAAAATTGTTAACTTTTTTCTATTTTTTTTCACTTAGGAAAGTATGTTTCATCTTCATGGATGTTATGTCATTTGACTTGTGTGATAAACAATGAAATCCTTTGTAGCACTCATAAGGTCAAAATTTCAAAACCAATCATTTCACTATCATAAATTCTACATATCATAATTTGGTTTTGAGCAAAATCTACAAGTTGGTTATTAACCTTATAAAATGCCCATGTGGATGAATTCTAGCTAAAAGCTTTTCAAGGAATGCTTGTTTCTTCAAATTCTCCATATGCACTTTATCAATGTATGGTTCATCACAATCACCACTAACAACCTAAGTAAGATGTTTTCCTCCTTCATTTAATTTTAATTGCACATTGTTAATGTTATTATTGTTATAGAACCTAAAAATGTCAGTGAGGAGGGCCAACTAATTAGATAGTTTTACTAGATACAAAGATGTACAAACTCAATGGAATTTATTTAGTGTACCAATTCAATTCATGAACCATTCTTTTGAACCAAAACTTAAGGCTTGACTTTGAGAGTAACTCACAATTCCCATGCTAGGCAAGGTAATTTGGTGGATATCTTGGAATAACTAAGGACTTAAACATAATCAATTAATAAGTGTAGTTCTAAGCTAACTAGTCATTTTAGGTAGGATAACCTAGTTTTTAGGTGAATTCAAGGTAGAATGAGTAGTTGGTAAGACTTTAGCCTAACTGGACATTCTAAACAAGAAATGTAGAGAACACAAATTTGGAGAGTAAAGAGATTTAAACCCTAATATTTTGACATTTGCAAAATTATGAAAAATATATAGGGGATGCTTTTGGTATATAGGCTGAATGTCAAGGTAGGTAATCATTAGCAATTAGGGTTGGAAGGGGGGACTTCACCACTTTTAGGGTTAATTCAATTTTAAACCCTTTTCAATTTTGAGCAGGTTGGTATGTAGAAGGTATGTTGTTTTTGGGTGTCTCTTTGTTGAATAAAAAATAACAAAAAAGAGAAAGGTGAAGATCATGAGAAAGTGAAGAAAAAACCTTGGGATCATTTGTTGATGTCAAGGAAAGGAGAGGAGGTAGGATGGCAATAGGCAAGAAGGAACAACAAAGATAAATAGGGAGGAAGGTGAGTAGGAGAGAAGAAGAAAGGGGCATAGAGGAAAAAACCCCTGCAAAAGAAAGGGCATCATTTTATTTTATTTTTGTACCAAGGTAATTGATACATAAAATATTGGGGAGGGAAGTTGTGGAAATGTTGTGCACAATAAGAAAGAATCATTGCATGTTTGTTATAGCTTGATAATGTTGTAACTTAGTTTTAGTTAACCTTGATGGGAGTCAAAAAAGGAGAAGAAAATTAGATAGTGAGAATTACAAATGAGAACAAAATAGGAGGATGCAGTTACAAGGCAAACATGATGTGAGATTAGTAGTGACAAATAATGGGCTCACTTAATGAACTCACGAATGTTGCTGAAAAATCCATATAATAAACCCTTGATAAAATTGCTAAGGAAAGAGAAAATGAAAGAGAAAATGAATCCATTGGAAGCTTAAGCAAATAAGTATATCTCAAAACTTAGAGTGTAACATGCTACTTAACATCCCACCAAGTCCTAAGATGCCAACATTCAACTTCAAAACATGTTCATTACAAAACAAAAACTCAAAGTCAACACAAAAAACATCTCGAGCTCTCCATAATTCAAAACTTTATTAAAACTTCCTCTTCATACAAAGCTTATTTCCTTTTGATAGCCGCCGGGTGTTTGAGCTGAAACCTGATACCCGTCCCCTCCCCCCACACATTGGTGGTTACCAATTAGTGTGTTTGGTAAATGTTGCTTTCTGCAAGTACCAACCAAATCTTTTGTAGATTGAGTGAGTGGGTGTTGTGTTTGACTGGGATTCTTGTATTTGAGAGAGAGAGAGAGAGAGAGAGAGTTCTTCTGTTTTTGCACAAGAATAATGGTTGTTTTTCTCCACCCTTATCAATAATTCAACTCCCCAGTTCTCCACAGAAAGCAAAAAAGATTGCCCGGATGTAAATTCATCTATACATATCTCCAGATCCAGTTTTCCAGAAACCAGCAGCAGCATTTGATCCTGAATGATTTTTTCATGTTTAGAATTTTTTTGATAAAAAGAAAATCAAGCAAAGGATCGGATTACACAAAATACATCCTTTGGTTCTGCTCTTTGTTTTCTTCACAAGATCTTAAGAAAAAAAAGATCTGAAGAAAAGGGAGTTTTGCTTGCTTTTTGGATTTTGTACTAGTTGTTTGATTGATGGAGTTTTGCATTTCAGTCTAGTGCCCCCCCTTCTTCTTTTTCTTCTTCTTGTGATGGTTTGGTGACATGAAGAATCAGTGAATGACAGATGGTTGTAAGGTTGTGGGCGGTGATTTTTCATTGAGATTTTTCTGTTTTTCTATGTCCCAGATCGGGTCTCTTGCATTTGATCTGAATTTGCTCACGCTTTGGTTAAGATACCCATACTTTTTGTTTGTTAGGTTTTGCTGATCCAGTAAAGTAGAAAGTCTTTGATGTTGTGTTTGAGGCGAGAAATTCAAGATGCAGTAGTCTTCTTCTCCAGTATCTATCTGTTTTTCCGCACCCATCTGATCTCTTTCACAGGCAGAATTCGAAGACAAAACGTGGGTTGATTAGGTTACCCATTTTCCAGTTGCACTTTTTGAGCTTTTTTCCCCTTAGGGTTTGGTTGTTGGTCTTGTGATTTTGCAGTGTTTTGTCAGCAAACCTGAATCCAGAGGCTAAGGCTTTCAGGATTGACAAAACAGGTGGGTAGGTTCCTTTTCAATTTCTGTTTCTAGTTCTTGTGGCAAAATTTGTTGTTGGCTGGGGATGGAGGAGTTTGTAATAGAAGCAGTGCGGGCGGAGCGATTGCGGCAGGCATCAGGGGTGGGTATGGAACAGTTTGTGGCTAGTTTAGTGAAGCCTACAGCAGCCATGGCAAGGGCACCCATCTCCAAGTTCCATGTGGGAGCAGTGGGATTGGGTTCAAGTGGGCGCATCTTTCGGGGAGTCAATCTGGAATTCAAGGGCCTTCCATTGAATCATTCAGTGCATGCGGAGCAATTCTTGGTAGCAAATGCAGCACAAAATGGGGAGAAGAAACTTGTTTTCATTGCAGTATCTGCTGCACCATGTGGACATTGCAGACAATTCCTCCAGGAGTTGAGAGCAGCTGGCAACATTCGGATATTGGTTACGGATGGCAAGGATCCTGAACCCCAACCTCTGTCATATTTCCTTCCACATCGATTTGGTCCAGAGGATCTTTTGCACAAAGATTTCCCTCTCCTCCTTGAGTCCAGATCAAATGGGCTGCATCCAACACTCACTTCAGCTTCTGCAACCCCAGTAGTAGCAGCACCTAATGGAAGCATTTGCACCAAATGTGACCGTGAGATTGCTCAGAATGGGGACTCACCTACAGCAGGTACACAAAATTCAATTCTCCATTCATGCACCTTGCATGCAAATTTCAATCCCCAAATACTTCTATCATGACACAAAGTTCCATTTCAGTAACCTCTGAATGTGTCAATGCCATGCTCACATACAGAGGATTCTTCACATGTGTTTATTGTCTTCCAGTCTGAATTTTGGGATGGGGCCCAAAACACTGAGAACAAGATACAGAGTAGATGAGGACAGTTGGAAGGTGCAGGAATTTTTTCCTTTCATGTTGAAGACAGATCCAGCTTACACAATTTCCTCTGTTGTTGCTGTCCCTTTGTTTCACTGGTTTCACCTCACATTTTGATTTTACAGGTAGATTCAATACTGGAGGACTGAAGATTAGAACATTGTCATTCACAGGCCCAGTGCAAGCACCAGCAGCACCACCATTGTGTATAGAGGAGTCTCAAAGAAGAAACTCACAGCCGCCCAGTCGTCCAAATCCAGAAGAGTTGAACCTCAACCTGTGGGCGACACCTGAGAAGAGTGTCTTTTCTGAGCTTCAGAGATCAGCACTTGAAGCCGCAAATAATTCATATGCACCCTACAGCAGATGTCCATCTGGGATCACACTAGCCACAAAGACAGGTGAATCATTCAGTGGCTATTACATGGAATCAGCAGCATATAATCCAGGACTTCCACCTCTACAAGCAGCAATTGTAGCATTTGTGTGTGATGGGGGAGGGGATTATGATGAGATAGAGACTGCAATTCTTGTGGAAACTAAGGATGCAGCAGTGCAGCAGGCCCCTACAGTTCATCTTGCACTGGAAAAGATTGCTCCAAGCTGTAGACTTCATGTTTATGAGGTCAGTGCAGGAAGCAAGTTCTAAGACCCATTGATTCAAACAGGAAGAATTTACATCAAGGATCCTCCTTTTGTGACAACTACAGTGCTTGGAAAACAGGCTCACTCTCAACTTTTCTCTCCCTTGACTATTCTTCTAGCAATCCCCTGATTGATTCTGTCTGGAGGCGAGACCATACATACCTACATTGAGGAGAGAACATACAGAAATTCACAATTTCCTTGCTCTCATTTGCAAGATATTACTGTACATCTTTCCAGATTCCCACAGCTTGGTAACAAGTTCTTAGTTCAATCCTGTTTCTTTCCCCTTTCAACTCATTGGGTTTCCTGATCTAAATGTGTTTTAAATTCCTAGAAATGTAAAATTCTTCAGAGGAGCTCCTATAACCTGGCATACAGGGCAGCTCAAAGGATTTTTGGGCTTGTGATGCTCCTCTGTATTCTCATATTTCTCATGGGACCTCGTATTTCCAGGAAGATTTCTTCAAAGCCCTGAGCTATTACCATAGTACCACAGGGAATAACACTTTGGTTTTTCTCTTCCCTCCCATGTCCTTCATTTTTCTACTTCCTCTCTGAATCTTTACAATTTCTCATGATCCAGCAAGGCTGTTGGCTATTCCAAGGATATATCGTACTTCCAATTTCCCTGCTTTCTGTCTTCAGAGCATTCTCTTCAGCCCATTGAGCCCTTTCTGCTTTTTGAGCAGTGGATGTTTTTATGAGGCTGGCTTGAAAACCCATGTCACTCATCTGTGTGTATTGAAGTCTGTAGGCAGCTCATAAAGCAATGAAAGTACTGGCACAAAAGTGTCAGCATTGTGTGCAAGCCCTTTGGATAAGGGAAGGGTTCACAACTTGATTCTTCATCAAAGCACATGCAATAATACGGTGCTGTCACATTTTGGCAACATGGAACTTGGTACAATCGACCATGCTATTGGGTCTGATTGGTTCTGGAGTTGATGTAATTCTTTGGCCTTGAGTGCTTGCCTCCAGACAATTTGGAACTGCTGATGGGTGCACATTGAAGTGTGGTAGATGTCCAGAAGCTCGGGCAACTATGATCGACCATTTTTATTACCCAATTCAAGAACAATTTCTGCTGTACATAGCTGAACAAATAAAGGTCCAACCTTGATGACCAGAATGCTCTCTTTCCTACAGAAACTGAGAAGGAGCAGATGAGGTTAGTTTGAATAAGAGTAAGAAACATACTTGTGTTTCCATGTGCTTTCAAGGCACATGTTCAGAAGTGCTCAAATTGTTTGTAATTGACAAATGGTTTCTTCTTTTGATGGCTGTTTTACCACTTTCAAAGGCAACACTTTCTTTATTAGTTGTCTCCTATCTCAAATCTTGTGCTTTGCTCAAAGTGTGAAGAAAAGTGCAAATTTTGTTTGGGAATCATTCCTCAAAAATGTGGTTTTGGAAAATTGCTGCCATTTTTGCTAGTTTTCTCCATTAGTACAACATTGGTGAGCTCACCTTTGGTATCAAGATACTTGTACTTGGGGGAAAAAACCATCGTACATGATATGATACTGTGACTCCTCTGTGACAATTATATGTAGGTCCCCAGTGACATGCACGTCAGAGGACCCTGGATTGTGAAAGACAGTTTCCAAGTCCAAGCAAGAATTGTCACCATATGATGAACAGAGACCAACAGACATGACTTTCACTTCATCTCAGATAAGAATTGCAATGAATCGCACACATCAAGATACCAATGCCCAAATACAGGCATTTGGGTCAGAAATTTACTCATTTTCATTAAGATCATTTACATGAGATATAAGCCTCCACACTAGCTATATTCCTCCTTTCTGCACCCAAACTAGGAATCAAGATTGACAAAATGTAGCAATGGCTCCCATGCCCTCCTTTCACCTAATTCCGAAAATACACTATCAGCAAAACCACACAGTTCTGTACACAGTTCCTCCATGTGCACATTGCCATAAAGACTATCAGCATAGTAAGTGACAAGCATAGCAGGAATTGAACAGATTGATGAAGAGACATTGTGCAGATAACACCTCCCACGATGTGTGCAATTCTGCTATGATTTCTACAACATAGCGAACTATGAAACTTTTGCCCTCAACCCGCATTTGTTCATTATATAATGCACAGAAGATGAACAAACGGTTTCCAGTGTGACCAAAAATATCCAAGCTGGACATACTTTGTTGACATCACAACCTCACCCACATTCTCTGTTTAACTTACCTGGTGTCTATTTCCAGATAAGACCGAGAAGCCTGCCCAAGCTGTTGAAAAGGAAGCCAATGGTTGGACCTGTGATATCCTGGAGCACACTGAGCTCTCTGATCACATGGTGATCCTCATCTGACTCACTAATTGTGCTGCAAAATGTATCTTCTTCTCCCAATTACTATGCACACAGCAGACTGAAAGGGACAGGCATCTCAGGACATTAATAATGCACACCATATCAACAAGAGTGGTTTTTGCCTTGCCAATCATGACATGACTGCCACATGACTAAAACACCACAGAATGTCCACAGATGCCATTCCCAAAGCAGAGAACTCCATCTGCACTATTGTTTGGCCATCCATTACCATGTCAAGTTAACAGAAAGGAAACTCAATGCAAACAAAGTAAGAAAACATGGATACACAACCTTCCACAGTCTACCCAAACAAGAGTGAGAAGACAAAAGAAATCAACAAGAAAGAATAACACAAAAAGAGAGAGCAAAAGAAAGAAATGAAAGAGACAAAAATAAGAGTACAACTATGCTACTCAGCTCCAGAATCACATCCCATGCTTCCTCTCAAAATTTCATCAATCCATCAGGAACCTGCAACAGAGAGCTGAAACCGTTGAAGCCGCAAGGATGGTTAGATGCTCTTCCCGAAGAAATGCAACCTGAGAAATGTAATGTTCCACGCACAGCTGCAAAGAATGAGCAGGGACAAATACTGAAAAAACAAATGCAAGGTTCTTGAGTTCAAAAAGAGGAAGACTCATTCTAATAAAGACACCACTCACTTCTTGAGAACAGTTAACATCTCCAAAGAACCTGGAAGAGGCAAGGACGCATACCACACTAGCCCACAGTTCAAGAGCAGCTCTATATTAACTTCCGGCATTCTCTAGACAGAAGCTTGTCAAAACCAGCTTGTTAACCTACATAGAGAAAAGCACAGCAACCAGTGACTGGATCAAAATCTACATGCAGAAACAAAACAAAACTGCCATAATTGTGATACCCTAACCTGCATTGCCTCTTTGCAGAGATCTGCTTCAAATGTCTGCATTTGAAGCTTTAGACCCTAAATGCTGTCGAGGAAAAATCTACATGAAGAAACAAAACAAAATTGCCACAATTGTGATACCCTAACCTGCATTGCGTCTTTGCACAGATCTGCTTCAATATGTCTGCACTTGAAGCTTAGATGCTAAATGCTGTGGATCAAAACGTACATGTTGAAACGAAACAAAACTGCCATGATTGTGATGCCCTAAGCCTGCATTGCCTCTTTGCACAGATCTTACCCAAATATCTTGCATTTGAAGCTTTGACCCTAAATGCTGTGGATCAAAATCTACATGCGGAAACAAAATGAAACTGCCACAATTGTGGTACCCCAACCTGCATTGCCTCTTTGCACACAGATCTTATGCAAATGTCTGCATTTGGAGCTGAGACCCTGAACCCTAACCTCACCACCCAAGTCCTATATGGATACAAATTTATTTCAACATGAGCAGGAAACTGGAAACCTTTCAAGTAGATCAATATGCTTCAGCATTCAAGCAAAGAGAAAGGATTAGTCTCAAATGCAATTCAACCATGCACGAAACGCATGATGAGAGTGCACCTGCTCTCTCCCATTGCAGCTTTCCAGGATATACAAATATGGATCGACATGGAAAAGGGAGTCGTTCGTTTCCATCTAGCCCCAGGTGATGACGGTCGTCGTACAGGAGCGAATCGTCAGCCATAGCCAATAGAACTTTGGTCAGGTAAATAGTGTTCGGCTAACAGAAGACGCCGCTTTGCTGACAGAGAGCAAGTGGACTCCAGGACGGGACAGTAGTAGTCTCTCCTTCCAGAACGTCTCGCGGTGGACCCTACACACTTGCTGCAGGAGGAGAAAAAAAAAGTGCATAAGAGGATAAGAAAGCTCACAACCGGAGAGGCCGCTCCACTCTTCCTATCTCTCGCCCACCCAACACCACACATTGTGTTGCGCGCGTGTGCCTTGTTCCGTCTCCTCTGTTCTTCTCTTCTTGCATCTGTGTTTTTCTCTTGCATCTGCCTCCTGTTCTTCTTTTTGCGCCATAGCTTACTATCGTACCTTTTCTTTCGATTTTACTTTGGTCTTCGAGGGCGCTACTAAACTCCAGCGCAGAAGAGGAAGAAGAACTTCTGGAGAGAGGAACAAGAAGCAGAAGAAGAAGAAGAAGAAGAGCGAGGAAGTATTGAAGCATGGCTCAAGCAGGAGCGAAGGCCATGGCATCTTCTCTCGGATTCGCGCACGGCAGCACATTGCACGGACTCGGAGCAATTTCCCTGCGCAGGTGTGGCGCCAGCAGCGATGGAGGCGTTGGTGTTGGAAGTCGCGGCGCTTCGAGAGAAGGATTGCAGATTCGTGCCATGGCACCGAAGAAGAAAGTGAATGCATACGACGACGGATGGAGCAAGCAGTGGTTTGGAGCTGGTATCTTTGCAGAGAATACAGAAACGGAGCCAGTGAACATCGTCAAGAGCTTGGAGAAGAAGAAGCTGTTGAGCCAGGTAGAGAAAGCGGGCTTGCTGTCCAAGGCCGAGAGCGCGGGGCTCTCTCTCTCCACCATCGAGAAGCTTGGCTTGCTTTCCAAAGCTGAAGATCTTGGTCTCCTCAGCCTTGCGGAGAATTTCGCAACCGCTTCTCCTCCGGCACTGGCTTCTATCTCCCTCCCTTTGTTTGTAGCTGCCATAGCCACTATAGTCTTAGTCCCTGACGACTCTGGAGCTCTTGTGCTTGCTCAAAACCTCGTGGCCGCCTTGCTGCTCGCTGCTGCCGGAGGTCTTTTCATAGGATCTATCGTTCTTAGCGGATTGCAAGAAGACTGAAAGCAACATTCTTTTTTCTCTACTGCGTCGTCTTCGTCTTCTCTGCGCCTTCATCTTCTCTGTGATTCATGCATTGCACTTAGTTTCTAAGCAATTCCACTCCTTTGAGCCTGCAAAATTGGCCTTGAACTTGCTGCTGCAACCGGGCGATGAAGAGAGATTATTTGCTCTCTGGCATCTGGCTGTGTGTTTGCTTCTCAGATTAGACTCGGGGACTTCCTTCTGATTGTTGTATTCTTGAAGAGCATTATATGTTTTTGTTGTGAGGAGCTTAGTTTTTTTGGATTTTTGCGCCTGTTGAAACCTCAATTCTGTACTCAAAAAACCGCATCAGAAGAAGATGGCAGAAGAACAAGAAGCAGCAGATGATGCGGATGTGGAGTACGTCGGCCAGTGAGGAAATAAGGGCGCATAGGAATGGTTTGTGTTTTGATTCTGTAGTAGTAATAGCTCCGTCGTCGTGAGGACAATAGGGATTCTCCAGTAAAGAAGAAGAAGAAGAAGAAAGGAACGAGGCCGCGTCTTCTTTTGCTATTGTAATAGGTGTTGGTTCTTTCGATCATTACAGCTCAGAGAGCTTTTTTTCAAAGTATGAAAACGTTCCAAAGACATGAATGTATGTCACTAAAAAATTTGCTCGCAGCTTTTCTCGCTGCAAAGGATTTGCTCATGATGTCCGAGATGTTAACGAATTGGCTTTGCATCTTCTTGGGAGGAGAACTACCAAAGAGTGTGTGTACATCGTGATCAAGGACGCACGTTGTTGTCGCAAGCTCCATGGCTATATATACGTACATATGTATGAGCAATTTCTGATGCACGCAAGAATACATGTCTATATAGAAACTGTAGAGATCAGTCGAGTTGTTGTTCATTACACTGACCTCGTAAGCTTCTTCTCCTTGTAGTGTCTCTCATTCTTGCTGGATCGTTTCTTCACCTGTGAGGGAGGGAGGAGCAAACCACTGCACGACACCAGCTCCTCCGACTACATCTTGTCGATCGCCAACGATGTCAAGCTCGTCTCCAATGCTTCTTGGTAACACATAATCTGCAACTAAGTTGTGCATATTTTCTTGACAACAAGCTCCTCTTAACTCGGCAGTGACTGAACATGTTAACAATTCCGGAGTTGCTTGTGTTTTGTTCTTATTTTTTTTTTCCGATTTCTCATCTCTCTTTCCTGTTGAGCAGTTTCGTGTATGTATGTTTGTATGTATGTATGTTCCTCAGGGTTTGCAGCTTAGTGTTTTATTTGTGGGATTTTTCTTCCTAGATGATCTGCATCTTCTCTTCGAGCTTTTTGGGTCTATGTTTGCTCGCTTGTTGTCGTTGTTTTTTTCTTCAATTGTTTCTTCTCTTGTTCTTGTTCTTCTGTTTCCTTTCCGATTCTGAAGCTCTCTCTCCTTCTCTTGTTCTTGTTCTTCTGTTTCCTTTCTTATCCCGAAGCTCTCTCCTTCTCTTGTTCTTGTGCTTCTGTTTCCTTTTCTTATCCCGAAGCTCTCTCTGCTGCAACATGACTGCCAACTTTTGCAGCATTTTCTTAGATGTGTCCAAAAGTCTTGGGGTCTGAGCAATTAAAAGAGTTTTAGAGAAGAAACAACCATAGCTTTTGCTGATTTTTGTTTTTGGAGTTGAGAGATAAGTTCAATAGCTATCTTTGGAAAATAAAGGCCCTAAAAGACCATTGTTTTTTTAAAGGGAGATATGGTTCACTGAAAAGAAAGAGTGATCACAATTGAGCCAACTAGACAGTTAAGAAATTTAAGGAACTCTCCAACTTCCCTGCAACATAATCGACAAGTTGAGCTAAAGACAA
>Ga0116230_10005672_pt1 | contig 12247 bp, 10 predicted proteins | sample S1TSphfallax_3_FD_88678 | JGI IMG/M metagenome (GOLD analysis project Ga0116230, IMG submission 88678) | Host-associated microbial communities from peat moss isolated from Minnesota, USA - S1T2_Fd - Sphagnum fallax MG | ecosystem: Host-associated > Plants > Peat moss > Unclassified | place...
TCTCTCTCTCTCTCTCTCTCTCTCGTTCAAAATGGGAAGTCTTCCTCTGCGGACAATTTTGTTGCTCTCATTGCAGCTGCAAAGATGACCATAAAGTGTTATTCTCAATCTGTCATCGTCCACGTCGTTGTGTGCATGATAAATAGTGACTGGGCTCGTGCTCTTCATATGATTACATATGTAGATTGAAATTTGCTGATGCTCATTTCAGTTCTTGGGGTAGTCTACTGTGAATTTCCCTTGCTAAGAAATCTAATTTGCGGAAGCAAGAAAGCAATTTGAAGATCTTAAGAAGAAGATTTTCGCCGTTAGCTCGCTCAGTGTACTTCCTTGCATTGATCACCGACCGCATTTGTGTTGTTGTTTCTTGGGGTTAAAGAATTTTCCTCGCTCTCTCGCAAAAACCCTTTCCCCCTCTCCTGTCATCCCCGCCGAAGAACCAGGCGACTGGGAATTGCTGTAACCTTGAGGAAGAGATCATCTGTTGAGGTTTTGGATTTCCGTTGTGGGAGAAAAGAAAAGAATTGAAGCGTGGAGTTCAGATTTTGCGCAAAATTGTGCACGCAATGTTTTTCGACGATTCCAAGCCGCCGACGACCATCATCATGTATGAGAAATCTCTCCCATGCGGCGCTTTGGGTATGTCTCCGCATGTCGTCAGCAGCTCGGGAATGTTGCAAGTCGACTTAGTAGAGACGGATCACGACTTGCAGAACTCCATGATCGATGATCAGCACATGAATCATAGCAGCAGACTGGAACATTACCAGGACCAACCAGTCTACCATCCCTATCATGATTCTTCAAACGGCAAGCGCTCAGGTCTGCTGCAAGTATAGTACTACTAATGCCAAGAATCAATCGATAAAATATGTTTAACGTTGATTATGATCCTTTCTTCTTCTCTCCCGAGAAATTCACAACAACTATGAAGGAAGATCGAACAAGAATTTCCCACTACTTTCTGTTAGCAAACCCCATCAATCTAGATCTACATTTTCTTCCTCTCCACTACTACTGTGCGGACTCGAAGATTTCAACAACTTCTTGTTGCAACGAGCACCCACCCAATGATTGATTCTCTACCTCGCAGAGATTGAGGATCATTGCCTACTAAGATTGTTTCCGAGAGATGCGTGTCAATGACACAATGTGCGTAATTGACACAAAGATCGATCCAATCCCTCCGACAAACCACCGTTTGCAGGAGAATCTGGTGCAAGTGATGATGACAGTCCGAGTTCTGTACTTTTGTTGCGCGAGGATGGATTTCCAAATTGCTAAGCTTGTTATTGTTCTAGGAAGCTTTGAACTTTGCGCTTTCTCGTGTCCAAAACAGTCTCCAAATGTCAGCAAACTGTTGCTGATTAATCTGGTGCTGGTGCTGGTGCTGCTACTGCTACAGGTGGTCTGGTGTTCGATCAGTTGAGAATCAGCAGCGACGACGACAACAACAACACTGCAGGCGACGAAGAGTTTGGGTTCCAGCAGGAGAAGCGACCCAGGCTGATGATGCTCAACAGCTTCCACGACAGCTCCGTCATTACTGTGGACTGCCGGGGAAGAAGTAGTAGCATGGAGGATGAGGAGGACGACGACGACGACGACGGCGGCGGGCATGGTTTCTGTGGAAGCCATTTCTGTACCAACGTCGTCGGCGTCGCCTTGCCAGGTGATGACAGCAGCATGGCCGACTGCAGTACCAGTGGTGGCGACCTCGGCGACTCGCTCATGCTCCGGGACTTTCCACATCCCCGCCATGTCTGCGTCATGTTCCCCTTCACCTCTCCCCCTTGCCTATCCAACAGCTCCCACTGCAACAAGGTGCTTGTGCACACCTCCCCTAGTCTGGAATCCTCTTCTTTGTTGCCATGAGATGCTGCCTGCCTACTGCTGCTGCTGCTGCTGTTGCAGGATATGTCCTCAAGACAACTTGAGAGAAGCTTCACAAGTCTACCTTATAATCTCCTGTAATGTAATGTGAAAGAGACATTGGGAATCTGTGCAGTGCTGGTGCTATTCCTGTGAGGAAGTTGCGCCGTGTCTGTTGTGGGGAACTGGCCTGCACAAGACAGACCACTGCAATGCCACAGTCTCTTCCTGGCTATGGCTCAAGAACAAGGTCTCCATCTTCCCCCTCATCCAACCCAATGCTGCAATTTGCTTGCATTGTGTAATTCCTCTGCTGGTTCTGGGAGTAGCTGCATGCTCCAATTGTCCCTGGAAGAATGAAGCTGTAGGTTCTTGTCCATTTGTTTCTTTGCTTGAAGCTCTGGTTCCAACATGAATATTTCAATTGAAACTGTTTTCTTCCCCCATCACCATGCAGGTGCAACAGAATGAGAGCAGCAGTGTGGATGAGGCAACAGCAGGAGGCTTGATGACCACTAGTGTATCTGCACGCCCAAGTTCCATGAGTGGATTCTCACACGGGCTTTATGGACCAGCTTCTTTCTGCTCTCTGCCTCTCTGTGGAAGCTTGGAGGATGCAGACAATTGTCCACTGACCTTGCATGAAGAATCAGCTGACACTGATTCTTGCTTCCCCTCCTGCAGCCCTACATCCTCCATTGCATTTGCCCATTCTCGACCTCGCTCTGATCCATCTACAGACTCCCAGTATGTGCACACATACATGGACACACACTCTCCCTCTATCCTCTTCAGATTTTTCCACAGCCAGTATAGCATCATCAAAGAACAACAAGAGTGCATCAAAGTGCATGCATGCATGCATTCGTGCTCATCATGTGTGTGCAAATCACAACAGTTTTGATTACTACAGATCATGCAAAATTCTTGCTGATGGAAGAAGAATTTTGGATGTGCAGCTGCTTTGAGTTTGGAACAATACAGATTCCTTTGAAGACAAGATACTCTGACAAGTCCTTAGAAGATCTGATGACAGCATTCGACAAATTCTCACTCGAGCTTTTTGCACACACATGTACAACTGTTCCTTCCATCAGATTTCATGCACTTTTCTCCTCCTTTCATGTGTTCTACCTCATCAAGAAAAGCCTGCAATCCATATCTGTTAAGCTTGTGCAACAAGTGTGTTCAAGAATTCTCTTGCATAGTTCTTGATCAATTGAGATGGGTGCTTTGCCACAGAGATGGTTGAAACATTGAAACAACTTCGCAGCAAACAGAAAACATATCACAAAAGAGAAAAAAAAAACTCCATGGGCTTGCTTGATGTCAGAGTCCATGGGTTGGTGTTTACTGCAATCTCAGATTTTTGTTTGAAGCTTGGTTGCAATGATCTAAAAAGCTAGTCTTGTTTTTCCTTTCCTCTTGGGTTGGTTTGTGGCAGTGGGAGATCAAGGAAAGCCAACCCAGTTGCAGTATGTACAGGTGATGGCAAGAGATGCAGCATCTTTATCCAAATACCATGCACTTGTTGATGAGCTTTTGTAAGTGTCCAGCAAACCCCCCACACCTCTCCCCATAACCAACAATGTTTTTTCATGAAAACTCTCATTTTCTCTTTCTGCAACCACTTCACCATATCCAAGACCAGGTCCTCTCAAAATCGTCTGCAATATTTCTTCAGCCAAATCTTCATCATCCCCTTTCTTGTGATGATGGGGTCCAAAAACAAGATGCAGATTGGGTTTTTGGCATTTAACAGAGTTGAAAACACCATAGGATTTTCACCACTCTCACTACTCCACATGTTCGATTCCCTTCCAGTGTCTGTCAACTCTCCTTTCTGTTCAATCCATCTGCAACAGCTCTTCTGGAATGCCATCTCAGACTAGAGCTTTTGTCAAATATCTGGATTCTGATTGTCATCAGAGATGTGCTTTCAAAGTTTCACTCATGTTTCTAGTCTTCTACAGCATGTCTAGCTTGAAGGAAAGACATTGGCATTACCATGATGGTGGGCATCTTCCTTCAATGCTGGTGCAAGCAGATTTCCTTTTTGTTGCATTTGCTTTGCAAGAAGTGCACAGGTATCAAGTCACTGTTGCAAAAACAGTTCCTTCGTTCGTCAGTAATTCGCGTTTCAGGAATTTGGGTGTTGATGTCTGTGTTTCTGCAAAGAAAGCATCAGGAGTTAACAAACAGCCTTGATCAACCTGTTTGGCACAATCTCTTATTCTCATGCTGTTGTTTGTTCTTCCTCCTCTATTGATCTTAGTGGACTTTGATGATAGGTGTTAGCGCCCATTCTCCTCCTTGCTCTGCTCCTATTTCTTAGACAAGATGGATTGTTTGTACAGAATTTGTGATGGGTTCTTGTTTTGTGGAGCCTCTGGGATTGTGCAGGTTGAATGAAGCACAAGGACAGTTGCAGGTGATTGTCAGCGTGATACCTGAGTGCGAATTTGCGGCAGTGGGTAGTGCTCAAGTGCGCACATTTCTTCGAAAAGAGCGTGTCGACGATGTACTTGTGCTGCGTGAGATTCTGGCGACGCTCTTCCCTGACGCCGACGGCCTCCTTACGCACCTCGAGCGCGTGGACGAGCTCCGTCGCTGGGCAGAGACTTCAGACGAGTGGACCACTTTCGCCGGCCTTCTTCGTGACCTCAAGAGCAACGACTACGACGAAGCATCGCAGCCGATCGGACTCACTGTCCCGCTCCGTCCTTACCAACGCCAGTCGTTGCAGTTCATGTTGGACGCGGAGCAGACAGACGGCGGCCTGCTGAGCGTCAACTACCGAATGCTGCCGCCGGCACCGTCTGGCGCCGGCCTTTCGTTGCTCTACTCAGGCTCACTAAACCACCTCATAGCAGACGATGATCGCCGTCTCGACGGCGCCGGCGCCGCGTTGAGCAGCGATGTCCGAGGAGGCTTTCTCTGCGAAGAAATGGGTCTCGGCAAAACCATCGAGGTGAGAAAAGAGAAAACACACAAAGAAACGAGAAAACAAACCACCCTGCGTGTCCTCAAAGCTTTTGCTCGTTCCTGCATAAAACCAAGCAGCATCGAGCTGATAACCATGGCAACAACAATAATGCGCATCGAGTCAGATCTTCATAGTTGTATTTTGTGTTTGGAGGTTTGCAGATATTGGCGCTCATTTTGGCAAATCCATGCCCACTCGATCAATGTGCACCTGGTTCATCCAAAGGAACTCTTGGTGAGTGAGCATCAGGCCTCGTCTTACAATGCTTCCAAAGTATGAGAGGAAGATACAATGCATGCTACTGAGCTAATCTGCTTCCAAAGGCTGAGAATTAGATACAAATGCATGCCACTGAGAAAATCTTGCTCCATTTGAGACAAGATCAGAGCCCAAAGTTGTGCTGCAATTGAGTCTTGCAAGCAACAGGGTCTTTCGATTTTGGGATCTAAAAACAGATACTCCTGCTGCTGATCATGCTCCCTAACCTTGCTACTGTTTTGAATACTAAACAAACAGATGGACATGGCAGTGGTGTGTCCAGTATCGATTGTTGGACAATGGGCTAATGAAGTGAAGAGCAAGCTAGCTGCCAATCTCAGCATCTACATGTATCATGGTTCCAAGAGGTATGAACACATTTTGCTACAGTTTGCCATATTGTTTATCTTGATCTGTGGAAACTTGAGAGATTTCTAGGAGGCTACTTACATTGTCTTCTTTGGTGGCCATCAGTTGCATAATTCTCTGCAGCAGCAACTCAGGTAGTTCCACAGAGAGAAGAAGAACACTAAAAGACGACAAGTCAAAAATCATACTACTACGTACTCTTACAGTAGATTGCTGAGAACACTGCTGACAAAGATGCAATCCTTAGTTGCTGCAAAAATTGGGAAATTGCTCCACTGTCCAGTTGCTCCCTCATCACCAATAAGATTGTAGGAGGTTTGCAATTTGCACTCAATCTCTCTTGTGGTACAATTGGCTCAATCTCAATCTCTTTGTGTGCTTGCATTTCCAGAATCAGGGATCCAAAGAAGCTTGCAAAATTTGACATTGTGAGTATACACAATCTGCACCAAGAGATTTATACCCATTTCAGTTCCTGCCTATTTTGTGTGTTTTTTTCACTTTGCTTTTCTATGACCTCATGGTTCATCCTGGATTAATGCATGTCTCTGAACAATGTCTGCATGAAATATGTACCTGAGATCTTGTTTCCTGAAGTTTGCAAGTTTTATATCACCACCCTGAGATCATGCCTCCTGAAGCTTGCAAGTTGTACATCACTGCCCCAAGCAGGTAATCACAACATATGCAACTTTGGGAAGTGATTTCAGCAAGGCTACACAAGCTACACGCCATGGCTCAGGATTTGCAGAACAGTTTTGCCCCCTTCTCACTGTCAATTGGTGGCGTGTTGTGCTTGATGAGTCCCACACTGTAAGGTTTTTTGCTTCCTTTTAATTTTGCTCAAATGAGCCAAAATCCAAGAGACTTTCTGTGACTTCTATTGCAGAAATTGACTCATACTTTTGGAGAGGACTGACTGGATGCAAAAGTGTACGGACTTTATAAAGTGAATTTGCATCACAAATCTGGTCCAGGTCAAGGATCCAGCACCATTGCATTCACGGGCATGTGCTAGGCTGCAAGCAGACCGAAGATGGTGCTGCACTGGCACTCCAATCAACACCAGCATCTATGACCTATATGGACAAGTAAGCCCTTACTCTGAGGCTCAGAGAAGCTCCTGTCAAGGACAATGTGTAGTGCAATCATCTCTGACAGAGGTCAAAGCTGTTCAAGTCTTACTGCTTAGATTACTCACAGAATTAGTAGCAAGTAATCTCATGGTACTTTGCCTTACAATGCAGTTCTTGTTCCTAAAGCTGGAGCCCTTGGACAATAAGAGCACATTCAGGAAGAGAATTGGACGGCCATATGAACGTCAATGTAAGAGTGATGATCAAACTGTGCTCTTGTGGACACTTAACAAGGTGAGAAGAAACTCAATTAAGGTTTCTGCATTCTAAATCTTCATTAAGCACTCATCTCAGACCTCTTTTTTGCTTGAATGTGCTTGCAATCTTCTATAATATCACACTAATTCTGAATAATTGAACCTGAGATTCTGCTGAATTATGAACCATGTACAAAGAAGGGGTGAAGTTTTTTTGCACCCTTTTTGGTTTTCATGAGTGGAGATAATGTAGAAGTGGTGGCTTAAAAGAAATGGGTGATACAAATCAACCCCCTTTGGATCAGATTATGATACGGCACACAAAGCAGCAAAAGTTCAATGGAAGAGAGCTGCTGAGACTTCCTCCCAAAACTGAGCAGGATATAGCTGTCACCTTCACCACTGATGAGCGTCGTGCATATGAGGCAGTGTATCAGCATGTGATCCATAAATTTGAACAATTCCGTTGCTGGGGCCCTACAGTAGTCTCCAAAAACATTCTCCAGATCATGTCTCTCCTCCTCCCTCTTCGGAGGTATGCACCCTAGTTGCTAGCTCATGCTCTTAAACCCTACTGAGTCCAGGATATCTGAATTTAAAGACTGCCTCTTGGCATCTACTTCACCTCTTTCGCTAAATATATTGATGATAACAGAACTGGAATTACAATATTTATATTTCTTTGTTCTTCCTTCGGACAACAAGAGCTCATAAGAAACTCACTGTTCAGGAACTGAGCACCATATATAGCATTTACTCATCTTAGCCTTTTTGTGTATATTGTAAAAATCACGAGTGCTGTAACCATCAGTACATTTCTTTTGAAGAGCAGACAAGTCATACTGTGTGGAAGATGTTCAAATGCTGCATCCCATTATTTTTTCCTGTGCTGCACATTGCAACTGTTGCAAAAAAATGAGCATGTCATCATTTGAAGCACATGTTTAAACATTGTGGTCTAAGCATTGAGCAATGCCTAGGTGTGTTCCAGACTCTGCAGTGGTGGATTTGTTTCTCATTTTGAATTGAGTATGAGCAAACAAGATGTCGGCAGTAGCCCAGCAGGACCTTCTGACCCACTGCCAGGTGCATTACCCCTCTCTCCCACACTGGAAACTCCACCAGACAACATGGAGGGTGAGTGTGGCATCTGCTTTGAGTTGATGGAGTGCCCCACAAAAACACCTTGTGGCCACTGGTAAGCACCACCTATCAAGTCTTACAATTGCTTGCACTTTTCCATTGTCTTTTGGTCTGGACAGAATTAACAAACAAACAAATCATAGAATCCAAAACCAAACTGCCAACAGACCTTGAATGTGTGCTCAAGATCTTTGAATATTGTGAAGCATTGATATGGCATCTGTTGAATTTCTGTTCAGCAGTTCATGCTACAACTTGGGTGTCAACTGGTGCAGGTTTTGCTGTGAGTGTGTGATGTCAAGCTTGGGCACTGGCTCCCAGGGAGTGTGTTCTGTATGTGCCAGCCCCGTGGCAGCAAGCCAGCTGGTCACACCCCCACCAAAGCAGAAATTGGCAGCATTGATACCTCTGATGGATCCAGCTTCTGTCACTTCACCAACAAGGTCTGCAAATAGTTCTGAAGATGCAGGAGACCCTGCACAGGGTGTTCACATTAACTCCAAGTTAAAAACTTTGTTGGCAGACCTAACAAAAGTACGAGAGGAGCATGATGGAGCAAAGGTAAGCACCACTGTTTTTCCTCTCCAATCCTTTATCCAGACAGCTAACAATTCAGACAAACTAGATGCTGCAATTGCGTATTCAGACCATGACTTAATTTGAAAGATTGGTGTGGTGGATGTGGTGCACGAATAGGTGCTCATTTTCAGCCAATTCATGCAGACAATTGCCTGGCTGAAAACAGAGTTCAAGAAGCAGGGGATCAACTACCGTTTTATCAGTGGGGACATGCCCATGAAGAAGCGTGCACAAGCCATTGAGGCATTCCAGAAGGTTAGCATGGCATGCTTTTCATACTTGTGCCTCAAGAATTGTGTAACTTGTCTTGCTTAGGAGTCCAGTCTGATGTATTTCCTGCAAAATAGAAGTTGTAGGCCTAACAATGCAACCCAGATCCAGCTTACCTTTATTGTTGAAACTCTTGTAATTTGCATGTGACAGGATCCACCAACAACTGTGTTTTTATTGTCGATTCGCACAGGAGCTGTGGGCATCACACTGACAGCAGCCTCTCATGTTTATATGGTGTGTGATCATTTAGTACAGCAATCCTTTTGACTTTGAGTTCCACTATTAGTCTTAAACCACTCGCATGCTAATTTACACTTGAAGATTGACATTAATGTATGCTGATCCTGTGTACAAGCTGCAAGAACTGAAGACTCATGTCAAATGATTTGTATTCTAGGTAGGCAGGTCAGTAGTATGTGTGATACCAATGATAAAGATTTGACATCTGTGTGTCATTGCTAACCTTCTTTCACTGTGGTTCCACTTTGACTGTGCATGGCATCTACTCACAGCTGGAGCCCTGCCTAAACCCTGCAGTACGTATTTTCTTGATACTGGAAGCATAGTGTCAAGCCTCAAAGTTTTGTTCTTGAATGGAAAAAAGGAGCATCCTGAATTGGAACAGACCAGATCTATTCTTTAAATTGATCCTTCTGGGGAATATATATGGCAGGTTCAACATTAATAAATCCTACATTTCTTGATGGCAAGAGTAAATTGCTAATGTGGCAGCTTGAGGAGCAGGCAGTTGGACGCTGCTGGCGCATGGGACAGGAGCGTCCAGTGGTCATCAAAAGGTATGGAAAAGTCCCCACTATCTCTTTTCCATGTGCATTTTAACCTTGGAAATACATTGCCTTGCTTTGAAGCAAATAAAATTATCTATTCCTTCAGGTCGAAGGCTTCGATTGTCTTTGTCTTGAGATTGCTTACTCAAACCTCCAAGGTAAATAATAAGAATCAGAATGGTCTTTTTCAGTGGAAACATACCAATTATGTGTTACTGCAGGTTATATGTGGAAAAATCTGTAGAGGCCAACATCCTGAAGTTGCTTCGATCACGTGTGTCCTCTGCCAGTACAACTGCTTCACAGGCTGCCAACTCAACAAACAGGTACACCCAAGATTCACAAAAACCATTAGAGAGGAGATAAGATAGCATGAAAACAGAACCAGAAAGCTGATGAAATTGGTTGAAGCAAGGTACTCACAAAAGTGGTGCCACCTGACATACAGGCCAGCAAAGAACAGCAAGAATGGGGTGGCAGATGTGGCAGGTTGCATCCGAACAGACAAACAGAACCTACGATTGAATGAGTTTGAGATTCTTTTTTCATGAGAAAAAGACTCCAGACAAATAAAGAGTGTGGGCACTTGTGGTTGCACAGTTTGCCCCATGAGTAAATAGATGTAAAGTAGGCAGCTTGGATAAGGCAAGATTCTTGATCAAAAAAACATAGCAAGTGGTTCAAATGTTCAGTGAAGTATACCATAATCATGCACATAGCTTGGAGAGAGGTGCAAGCTCTCTTCAACCCAAAACCCAATAGGCTGTACATTCAAAAGGAACATAGTAAACAAACATCTGATACTGTAGGAGATATAAGTGCAACTTGCTTTGCACATAACGATCTTATCAGAATAAGAGTTCCAGCTGCAGAATGTTTTTGTAGAGTATTTCAGCACCGGTAAACCTGGCTTTTCATTTGAGAATTGCTGCTGGTTTCATAACAAAATGTATTGCAGGCAATGCCAATTAGGACTTAATAAAGGAGACCCTGTCTTTTGCACGAAAAAATTGTGGCAGTGGCCACATGGTGGAGCTCACATACTTGCTCCTTAGCGGCAATAGCACATTGGTTGTGTGTTCATATGAAAGTTCGTGATTGCCATGACAGAGGTAATTCAGCACAAGTCTTGACCAAATTTGGCTACTGGTTTAAATTTTTTTAGGGTTCAGATTAAAATGGAACCTAAATTCTTTTTAGAAGACAAGAAGCTATTGGGTTAAAAAGAATGATGGTGCGATTTTTGCATCATAAAAATATAGCAAGTGGGTGATCAAGTAATGAACAAAACCTTCATTTGAGGATTCCTATTCAGGGTGCATAGCACTAGTGCCCACGCCCGCAAGTGTGTGCACCCTAATGTCCACATATAGGGTACAGTAGGTTTTGCCACATCGGCAAAATGCCATGTCATAGACATGCAACATCATGTCATCTGCCACATCATGTGCATATGGGATGCGTAGTGACTGCCACTCTAATTTGCCAAAGGATAATATACACAAACTTCCTCACATCTCAAATTTCAACATATATTATTACTATTCTCTCACTAGTGTTGCAAGCTTATGTTCCAGTGTTGATGCATCTAGTCTAATTAATCAACCCATACATATGCATGAAGATATACATTTCATAATGTAGTTGCTTCCATTTGGATTGACTGTGGAATGATCTTGCTCAAGTTCAAGGCATAGATTGAAAGTCCATTGATTGATTCAATGTACCTAACAAACAAACCTTGAAATATCTCTTAGTTACTTCCATTGGGGGAACACTAACTGTGGTTTCAAAGCTGAATGAGAAGTGAGGACATGTTGATTTTTTTCAAAAAATATCAAAATAACCAAAGAAATTGGAGCAAAATCTCGGATCGTCAAGATTATTCGACCTATTAGTCAAAATAAAAATTTCAAAATTAATTAATTAATTGATTTACAGACATGTGTTGAAGCTACCCAAGATACTATAGTAGTGGGTCATTAGATCAGTACACTATGGGTACACCCCCCTCACTTCTTAATAAGAAGACGCATCAACAGCCCCGGGCCCTAACCAGCCTCATTGAAAAGAAAAAAAAGTTTAGCCCTTGGGTGCATGCTGCCTCACCTCATTAGTTGTAGAGAATTTATATTCCTACTATGTTAATCACCCAATTTTGCCTTGGCCAATATCTCAGTCTTTGATCTGCATTTTTTTTTGCGGCAAAATTTTGCCACTTGGTGACAGAAAAGAGCTGCAATTTTTACTAAGGATCTTTTGGGAGAAAAACCTCCAAATTCATCACATTTTGAGGGAACAAAGGTTGAGTTGCCATATTTAGACTATATGCTCTTGCATGTTGTCAAGTACATTGTGCCAGGGTTTTAAAAAATTCTAATTTTTTCTGTATCCTGTAGCCAAATATGGCTAAGGCCTCTTGTGGAGGATTACCGGTCCACCTTCCTTACAAATTTAAAAAGGGGGAAAAAAAAAAGAACCCCACTTTCATCATGGGCATCTCATATTATTTTTGTTTATGATCATTTATTTGATCTAACTCAATAGGTATCTCAACTCTTGGAAGGGTGTATTGGGCAAGGCAAAAATAGGTGAGGAACATAGTTAGGAATAAAAATTCTGCTCAACCAATAACACACTGCAGCA
>Ga0116230_10005673_pt1 | contig 12247 bp, 11 predicted proteins | sample S1TSphfallax_3_FD_88678 | JGI IMG/M metagenome (GOLD analysis project Ga0116230, IMG submission 88678) | Host-associated microbial communities from peat moss isolated from Minnesota, USA - S1T2_Fd - Sphagnum fallax MG | ecosystem: Host-associated > Plants > Peat moss > Unclassified | place...
CGACCCATCGTCAGGCTGAACTTATCGTTTGGAACAAAGCTGAGTTGCGCCCGTTCCAGGTCGACGCCAATATTGTTCGATCCGGGATCGGCCTCGAAGCCCATCTCGGTCAGGTAGGAGAACCGTTCGGAGATCTGCGAGGTAATAAAGAGGTCCATGACGCCAAGGGCAAACGTACTGTTTCCGCCCTGCGTCGCGATCGTCGGTGATCCGGGATTGTTGCCGATCACCGCCAGATTCTGATTGGCGAGAAACGCTCTCACGTCGCCGAAGCCGCGGAACTTCATCTGCGGAATATAAGGAAGACTAATCGTCTCTCCGCCCATACCCGCGTCCATCGTGTCCATCCCCTTGTCTTCCGCCTGCTTCACCGCCTCGGGCCCGACCGCAGCGGCGGCCTTGCCAGGTTGGGCCGCTTCCCCAGCGGACACGGCGGGCGGCGCCGCCTCAGGCGAAGGCATTGACATTGCGTGCTCTGGGGCCTGCTCCTGTGTCTCGTTCTGCTTCTGTTCTAGGACGGCAATGCGAGCTTCAATCTGTTTGAGTTCGCTTTTCAATTGTTGAAGCTCGGTCGGCGTGCTCGCACCTTGCTGCGCCTGCGCATTCCAGCCGTGTCCGAATGCCGCCAGCACCGCAAGCCAAAACCACGCGTCCCTCCACTTTCCATACAAACTCATACTCTTCCACCTCAACTCTGCGCTCGGCTCCCTGCCCCCGTGGACCAGGCAAACCTCGCCCAACCGCCTTATCGGCGCAGATTCCGAGAACATGAGTGGCAAAACGGCAATGCGCCTTAACCCCGGTACCCATCGCGCAGCATGTTGCGGAGCGTCGCTCGACAGGTGAAGAACCACGCAGACGCTGCTTGCGGAGACGCTGCAACAATCCGGTGTTCGGCCGCTTATGTTCTTCCACGCTTCTTCCGATAGGGCCAAAGAACCCGCTGCATACAACCGGATTCAGCCAGCTTTCGAGAGGACTTCATGCAAACTCAAGCGCATACGTCATCCGTCGCGTCTCCCGCAACGATCGCCGCCAACAGCCACGCCGGCAAGTACCTCATCTTCCATCTTGGTGTCGAAGAGTTTGGCGCCGAGGTGCTCAAGGTTCGCGAGATTATGGGGATTCAGGACATCACCACCGTGCCGCAGGTCCCCGGCTACGTGAAAGGCGTCATCAACCTGCGCGGCAAGGTGATCCCCGTGGTCGATCTCCGGCTAAAGTTCGGTTTGCCCCCTGAGGAGTACACCGCACGCACCTGCATCGTCGTGGTCCGCACGCATCAGGCTGGTGAAGACCTCACGATCGGCATGATCGTCGATGGCGTGGTGGAAGTGCTCACGCTCGCGGCCTCCGACATTGAAGACACACCCGACTTCGGCACCGGCGTGCAGACTCCCTATCTGCGCGGCATGGCCAAGATCAAGGGGAAGGTCAAGATCCTGCTGGACATCGATCAGGTCCTCAGCACCACGGAACTGAACGGATTGAGCGCACTGCTGCAGTAAGGCAGCAGATCCGGCAACAACAGCTTGTAGACACTACACCGCCGCAAGGCAGATCAGGAGTATCGCAGTGTCCTCTCTCTCAATTTCGAAGAAGCTGTTCGCTGGAGTCGGAGCCCTCGCGCTGGCCACTCTTCTGCTTGGGGTCTCATCCGTGACGAGCTTGCGGAGCGCGAATGCACGGTTCGACAGGGTCTCCGGTGTGACCCAGCGGAAGCTGCTACTGACCCTCACCCTGCGTCGAGACGCGGCAGAGATTTCCGGGCTGACGCGTGGCATGGTGCTTCGGGTTTACACCAAGGACGACGCCGCCCAACAGTTGAACCTCACGAAGTTTGCTGCCACGATGAGCGAATTGCGCGGAGCCCTTAGCGAGCTTGATGGACTCGTCCACCGCCCGGAGTCCAAGGCCGCCATCGGAAAGATCCATGACGGACTGGACCAGCTCGGGACCGCGAGCGATACCCTCATTCAGGTAATCAAAGCAGGTGACCTGAACGGCGCCATCAATGTTCTCGATAGCTCCGTCAGAGTGACCCAGGCGGAAATCGAAGCCCAAACCGAGGAACTGCTCAAGATCCAGGACCAAATCTCGGCGGAGGATCGGCAAGCTCAAGCCACGGCCGCGAGGGAAACCAGTGGAGTTATCGTCTTCCTGACTTTGTTCAGCCTCGCAACGGCGGTGGTCGTCCTTTTCGTGGTTCGGCAGATCCACGTCGTGTTGCGGCAGAGCGTCGACGACCTGTCCCAATCATCCGACCAGATGGCTTCGGCCGCACAACAGGTGTCTTCTTCGAGTCAGGCACTCGCCCAGGGAGCATCCCGTCAGGCTGCCACCATCGAAGAGACCTCCAGCGCCAGTGCCGAAATCAATTCAATGGCGCAACGCAACTCCGAGAACTCGCGCAGCACGACAGAGATCGTCACCAACTCGCAGGCCGGCTTCGAGCGCACCAATCATTCCCTGACGGAGATGGTGGCCGCGATGGAAAACATCTCGGGCTCGAGCCAGAAAATCTCGAAAATCATCAAGGTAATTGACGAGATCGCCTTCCAGACCAACATTCTCGCGCTCAACGCCGCCGTTGAGGCCGCTCGTGCCGGCGAGGCTGGTATGGGATTCGCGGTAGTCGCCGACGAGGTCCGCAGCCTGGCACAACGCTGCGCGCAAGCGGCAAAAGACACGGAGGAACTCATTGCTGATTCCATCCAGAAGTCCGACGGCGGCAAGGCCAAAGTCGATGACGTCGCGGCTGCAATCCGCGACATCACCGCGGAATCCGCCAAGATCAAGGTGCTGGTGGACGAGATCAATCTGGGCAGCTCGGAACAATCCCGTGGCATTGATCAGATCAGCCGCTCCATCACGCAGATGGAGCAGGTGACGCAAAGCAATGCCGCCAACGCCGAACAAACCGCCGCCGCAGCCGAGCAATTGAGCGCCCAGGCACACACCTTGAGGGATGTTGTTGACCGCCTGCGCAATTTGGCTGATGGCACGAGTGGGTCATCTCCAAAGGTCGCGCAACCAACCCGGCGGACCACGCCTCCTCATCCGACGGGAAAGCCTTCGAACGCGATGGCCAAGATTGCAACCATCAAGACCTCGGTCAGCTTTCCCCGTACCCCTGCACCAGCGCACGCCCCCGCTCCCGCCCCCGCGACGGGTCGCAAACATCCGGTCGAAGTGAGCGCAAACCATTTCCCCATGGATGACGACTTCAAGGAGTTCTAGGAAACGTTCGTTTCATCATCAAGACCTTCGCCATCGCCTCGTTCATCTATAAACCCACTCTGCTTAACCCTGAAGAGGTTTCATGTCCGAACCAGCCGCCATCCTCGAATCAAACGGTCTCGGCGAACTCATCGACGAACTCTCCACGCGGCTCATCGTCGATGGGGTTGAGGCCCTCAACGGTCAGGATTTCCATCGCTTACGCGCACTCGCTGAGCTCGATGGCAACACGGCCTTCCTTGCTGCCATGGAGTCCGTCCTGGCGCTCTTCAAGCAGCCGGTCACCACGCCCCCGCAGGAGCTCGCGCAACGCGTGACCGCGGAGTTGGAACGTCTGCGAAATCTTCTGGAAGAAACCCCCGCGGCGCCGGCGCAACCTGCAGGAGAGACGCCGCACCAGAACGCGGAACTTGGTTTCGACTCGGCTGTGCCGCAGAACCTGCTGCAGGAAGATGAAGGTCTGATCGTCGAGTTCATCACCGAGTCGCGCGAGCACCTCAGCAACATCGAAGGGCAGATGCTGGTGCTCGAGAAGGACGGGAAAGATGACCACGCAACCGAAACCCTGAATGCCGTCTTCCGCGCCTTCCACACCATCAAAGGCCTTGCCGGCTTTCTCGAGTTCGCCTCCATCCAGTCGCTGGCGCATGAGGTCGAAACGCTCCTCGACCTGGCCCGCAACGGCAAGATCGAGGTCACGCCGCCCATCGTGGACGTCATCCTTGAAAGCACCGACGTGATGCGCCACGAACTGACCGAGGTGGAGCGCCATCTGGCCGGCAATCCTGCCTCGCCGTCGAATGTCACCGCCGCTCTGCTCGACCGAGTTCGCAATGCGGCGAATAGTGAGGTTGCGGCTTCCCGCCCGGCGAAGGCTGAACCGGTGCCCGAGCCGGCTGAAAGCGATGGTGCAGTGGCCGCAAAACCCGCGGAAGCAGCGCCGCAGCCGAAAGCGCCCGCGGCGCAACCCGCTCCACAGGCGGCTGTGCCGGAGATCGACAAACCGGCTCCGCCACCTGCCAAACCGGTTTTCCTCGATGCCAAGAAGCCAGAAGCTGCAAGGCCGGAACCGAAGCAATCGGAGAACCTCAAGCAGGAAACCGCGAAGCCGGAGGCCAGCAAATCTTCCGACGCGGCCTCCGTCCGCATCGACACAGGAAAGCTCGATCAGTTGATGGACATGGTCGGGGAGATGGTGATCGCGCAAACCCTCATCGGCCACAGCCCCGCGTTGAAGAAGGTCAGTGACGCCCGCCTGCTCAGCGATCTCACGCAGCTCGCGCGCATCACCGCCGACGTCCAACGCATCACCACGGGCATGCGCATGGTTCCCGTGGGAACCCAGTTCCAGAAGACCGCGCGTGTGGTGCGCGACCTTTCGCGCCGCGCCGGCAAGCAGGTCGTGTTCGAGACCAGCGGCGAAGAAACCGAAGTTGATAAGACCATCTCCGAAGAGATCTCCGATCCCTTGCTGCACATGGTGCGCAACTCGGTCGACCATGGAATCGAAGTGCCGGAGGAGCGCATTGCGGCCGGCAAAGACCCCACCGCGCGGATTCGCCTGGCGGCTTATCACCAGTCCGGACAGATCGTGATCTCCATCTCCGACGACGGACGCGGCCTGAACCGCGAGAAGATCCTCGCCAAAGCGGTGGAGCGCGGCATCGTTCAACCTGGCGCGCAGCTGACTGACAGTGAAGTGCACCTGCTCATCTTTGAGCCCGGGTTCTCCACCGCCGATAAGGTCACCGATATCTCCGGTCGCGGCGTGGGGATGGACGTTGTGCGCCGCCACGTGCAGGCGATGCGCGGCCGCATCGACATCCAAACCACTCCCGGCCAGGGCACAACCTTTTTCCTCAAGCTGCCCTTGACCCTTGCCATCATCGAAGGCCTGGTGGTGGTTGTCGGCGACCAGCGATACATCGCGCCCATCTTCTCCGTGAAAGAGATGTTTCGTCCAACGGCCGACATGCTCTCGACCGTGCAGGGCACGGGCGAGATGGTGATGGTGCGCGGCGGCCTGCTGCCCATCGTTCGCCTGCATCGCCGCTTCAACAAGGAACCCCGCACCTCCTCGCTGGTCGAAGGCACGCTTATTCTCGCCGAAGCCGAGGGTCATCAATACTGCCTCTTCGTCGACGACCTGATCGGCAAGCAGGAAGTCGTCATCAAGAGCCTTGGCCAAAGCTTTCAGCACGTGGTTGGCATCGCCGGCTGCGCCATTCTCGGCGATGGACGCGTAGGGCTCATCCTCGACATGCACGCCATCTTCAAGGGGAAGTACTAATGGGGTCCACATCCATCGACGCACTCCCCAAGCTGCGGCCCAGCGAGTTTGCGCAGATCAGCCGCCTGGCCTACGATACCTTCGGCATCGACCTGCGTGAAGGCAAACACGCCCTGGTGGAGGCGCGCCTCGGCAAGAAGCTCCGCGAACTTGGCCTCACCTCATTCCAACATTATTACGATCATGTGGTCTCCGACCCTACCGGTGCCGCGCTCACCACCATGGTAGACGTGCTCACCACCAACCACACCAGCTTCTTCCGCGAGCCCCGCCACTTCGCCTTCCTCCGCGAGACCATCTTTCCCGCGTTGCGCAGCCGCCCCGAGATCAACATCTGGAGTGCAGCCTGCTCCAGCGGTGAAGAGCCCTACACCATCGCCATGTCTCTGCTCGAGCAGTCCCGCGAAGAAGCGCTGAGCAAGGTGCGGATCCGCGCCACCGATATCTCGACGCGCGTTCTGAACATCGCAAGCCGCGGCATCTATCCGGCGGAACGGGTGAAGTCGATTCCACCCGAGATGCTCAAGCGTTACATGTTGAAAGGCCAGAACACAGCAGCTCATGCCTTCCGCTTCAAGAAAGAAGTTCGCGGGATGATCCGCTTCGAACACTGCAATCTCATGCAACCCTTCCGACCGGATTACCGTTGCTCGGTGATCTTCTGCCGTAACGTGATGATCTACTTCGACCGCTCCACCCAGGAGGATCTCGTCACTCGACTGGCGATGACGCTCGAAGATGGCGGCTACCTCTTTATCGGCCACTCAGAAAGCCTCAATGCGATCGACCACGGCCTCGAATACGTTTCTCCCGCAACGTACCGTAAGCCCGGCGGCGCTCGCGCTCACAACCATACTGCAAAGACAGGACGAGCCTGATGACGGAGATTGTTGGTATCGGAGAATGCAAGGTAAGCAAGGATCCGTCGCAGACCCTGGTCACGCATGCGCTTGGCTCATGCATCGCCGTGATCATCTACGACCCGGTCGCCACGGTAGCTGGCCTGCTCCACTTCATGCTGCCTGAGTCCACGCTCGACCCTGGGAAGGCGGGCAAGCGGCCGTTCGTCTATGCCGACACCGGCATCCCATTGCTCTTTCAAAGCGCCTATCAACTCGGCGCGGTGAAGAACCGCCTGCACGTGATGGCGACCGGGGGAGCCCAGATGCTCGACCCCAACGGAACGTTCAACATCGGCAAACGAAACCAGATTGCGATGCGCAAGATCTTCTGGAAGGCCGGAGTAATTATCCACAAAGAAGAGATCGGCGGCACGAACTCTCGCACCGTAAGCATCGAGGTCGCAACCGGACGTGTGCAGCTTCGCAGTCCGGGGGAACCGGAACAGATCATGCAGATCAAGTCGCACCTAGCAACCAATCTAAGCCGGACGGGAGCCTGAAATGGCCTTCAATATTCTCATCGTCGACGATTCGCCCGCCATGCGTCGGGTCGTGCGCCGCGTGGTCGATCTCTCCGGGTTTCAGGTCGGAAAATACCTGGAAGCCGGAGATGGAGTGCAGGCGCTGAGCGTTCTGCGTTCGGAGTGGGTCGACCTCATCGTGACCGACATCAACATGCCCGAGATGGATGGCGAGCAACTCCTCATCGCCGTGCGCCAGGACGCCATGCTCTCCGCGATCCCAGTGCTGGTCGTCTCCACCGACCAGAGCGCATCGCGCATTGAAGACATGATGGCGCATGGCGCAAACGGGTATGTCTCCAAGCCCTTCATGCCCGCAGCGCTTAGCGAGCAGATGTACAAGCTTCTTGGAGGTGCTCCCGATGCAGGCTTCTGATTTCACCCCCATCATAGGCGATTGCTGCGCCGAAGTTCTCGATGCCATGTACTTCGCCTCGGTCATCGAGACCCGCCAGAGTTTTGGCCCGCGTCCTGACGCGGAGCTGGATCGGATCGCCTTCAATCTTCACTTCCAGGGCGACGTGCACGGCTGGTTCGGCGTACACCTTAGCCCCGCCACCGCGCGCACACTCGCTTCGAACTTCCTGGGCGAAGACGAAGACGCGCTCACCGTGGAAGAAGTGGAAGAGGTCGTCGGTGAGCTGACCAACATGCTCTGCGGATCGGTGGCAAGCCGCGTGGAGGGACGGAGCAAGTTCGTTCTGTCTCATCCCGAACCCGTATCTTCGTCTCCCCCTCCCAACCAGGACGCACTCATCTCTGACATCGAAACCGACCTGGGCCTGATCCGCACGTGGGTCGCGCTCGATCCCGAGACGACACAACCTTCAGACGGAGCCAGCAGGGTTAACTCGTGAGCGGAAAGATCAAAGTCCTGATTATCGACGACTCCGCGGTTGTCCGTAAAATCCTCGCGGAGGCTGTCGCAGCGCAGAGCGACATGGAGGTGGTCGGCACCGCGCCGGACCCCTATGTGGCGCGGGATAAGATCCTGGCGCTCAATCCGGATGTGCTTACCCTCGACATCGAGATGCCGCGCATGGACGGGATTACCTTCCTGAAGCGGGTGATGCGCTACCATCCCGTTCCCACCATCATCATCAGTTCCCTCGGACAAGCCTCCACCGCAGCTGCACTCGAGGCCCTGCGCTCGGGTGCCGTCGAAGTTGTCGCGAAACCATCCGGTCCGTACTCCGTGGGCGAACTGCGCCACAGCCTCGCCCATCGCATCCGCGCCGCCGCCGCGACGCGCCCTCGCCTGCAGACGCACGTCGCGCAGGCCATAGTCGAACAGCCCACCCTGGTGCAGGCGCTGCTCAGCGCTTCCGCCTTGGAGTTCCCTCCGCAAACCCTCTTTGCCATCGGCGCCTCCACCGGCGGGACCATCGCGATCCAGGATCTTCTCGAGCGGCTTCCCGCCGACATCCCGGCCACCGTCGTCACCCAGCACATTCCCCCAGGCTTCTCCCTCGCATTTGCAAATCGGTTAAATCAACTGTGCCGCATGGAGGTCCGCGAGGCCGCCGATGGAGACCTGACGCGCCGCGGCCTCGTCCTCATCGCGCCCGGGGACTACCACATGGTGCTCCGCCGAGCTGGCACCTCGTACCGCGTGGAACTGCAGCAGGGGCCCCAGGTCTGTTATCAGCGGCCTTCCGTGGATGTCATGTTCGCCTCCGTGGCTCAGGCGGCGGGAGCCAACGCAACAGGGCTGCTCCTCACCGGCATGGGCACCGACGGAGCCAAGGGTCTGCTTGCCATGAAACGCGCCGGTGCCACAACCATTGCTCAGGATGAAGCCAGTTGCATCGTGTACGGCATGCCCCGCGAAGCCGCGCGTCTCGGCGCGGTCTCCGTGGTCGCTTCACTCCGAGATATTCCCCAGGCCTTGCTCCGAACGCTCCATCCGCAAGAACGTTCCACCGCACACACCGCCGGCAACAAAGCAAGCGCATAGGTTTAGACCATATACACCACAAACCGCAGCAAAGGGAGCAACGCGATGAAGGGAACAATCCTGGTGGTCGACGACTCGGCGATGATGCGCAAGATCGTCCTGCGCACGCTGAAGATGGCGGAGATCGAATTTGAAGAAGTGCTCGAAGCCGGCGATGGCGCGGAAGCGCTTACCGAGCTGCGCACCCACAACGTCGCGCTCATCATGTGCGACATCAACATGCCAAACATGACCGGACTTGAACTCCTGCTGAAGATCAAGGAGGAAGGTCTTGCGCCTGGAGTTCCCATCGTCATGGTCACGACAGAAGGAAGTGAATCCCTGGTAAGACAAGCCATTCTCGCGGGCGCGAAGGGTTACATCCGCAAGCCCTTCACGCTGGACCACATCAAGAACAATGTGAAGCCGCTGCTCGCCGCATAGATGCTCCAACGGACGCCTCCGGCGTTCCCCAACGAACTTTGCTGCAATATCTCCAGATTAGAGAAAGAGGTCCCTCATGTCAGATACCGTGCTCGCTGCGAAGCCTTTCCTTGTGGAAGAATTCTTGTCTTCCGAAAACATCAGTCTCGCGGATGAGACCGTCTTCGAAATCTTCGCCAGCATGCTCAGCATCGATATCTCGATCACTCCTCCTCCGGTGCCGGAAATCGGCGTGGGCGATGAACGCACGGCGATCGTCGGGTACTCCGGCGCCATGCGTGGCTGTTGCGAGGTCCAGATGGATGAGAAGGCCGCCAGCGTCGTTGCCTCGGCCATGCTTGGCGGGGGCCCAGTCACCGACGCCGACTCGCTTGACGATGCAGTCGGCGAAATCAGCAACATGATTGCCGGCGGCTGGAAAGACCGTGTGCCCAGCCTCTCTGAGCATTGCGCTCTCTCGCCCCCCACCGTCATCACAGGACGGGCCTACAAGGTCCACATGAGCCGGCCATCGGTCAAGCTCATGCGCTGCTATACGTTCCAGGGCCAATATCTCTTCCTCACGTTGCGCCGCGAAGATGTTCCTGTGGCCTGATCGCGCAGGGCACGATCTGCAACCAATCCCAACGCACCCACACGGTCTGCAGCACCGCGCCCGGAGAATAGCACCTCAGTGTGATTGGCAATTCTCTACTCAATCCGTAAAGATCAACGGCACAGCAGAAGATTTTCGGCCGGCGCATACGCTCCTTCTTCAAGGGGATGGAACGGTTGAGCCGAAAAGCGCCTGTTAAGGACACGCTGCGCCAGAGTTCTCTCGCGCGGTTCTTAAGCGCATGCTTGCGAGGCTTCAGCAATGGTGTCCCTTTCCATCAGCAAAAAACTCTTCGGAGGCATCGCCGCCCTGGTCTGCTGCACCTTCGTGCTCGGATCGACGGCGCTGTTCAGCATCTCCCGGCTGGCGGACCGCGCCGGCTTCATCATCACGTCCACCATGCGCAAGCAGGCGCTGGCCGACCGCATGGCCTTGGATGGATCGGAACTACTCAGCCTGGATCGCCGCATCGAGGTGAACGGCTACCGGCGCAAGCTTGACGTCGTCGAGTCCAGTTATCTCCAATTCAATAAGGTCGCCGACGACCTGAGCGAGACACTCGCCGCCACCAAGCCGCTGCTCTTCGTGCCCCGCGGACAGAACGACGCACAACAGATTGGAGACGCTCTGGCCATCATGCGAACCGGGAATGATGCCGTCTTCCACGCGGTCATGGCGGGCAACCTTGAAGCGTCGGCAACGGTCAACATGCAGGTCTTCCAGCCAGCGCAAGAACGCCTGAACGCCGCTTCGACGGACTTGAGTGCACTGCAGAATGACTTGAGCCGCCGTGACACCGCTGCGGTCGCAGAAGCAGCTCTCGGCGGTCGAACCATGACGGCTCTGATGCTCCTGTGTTCTGCTGTGGCCGCGTTGCTGCTTATCCTGGTCGCACGCAGCATCATCGGCCAACTTGGCAGCAGCATTGCCGAGATCGGCGAATCCTCCGTCCAGATCGCAGCCGCTGCCACCCAGGTCTCGTCCTCCAGTCAGGTGCTGGCACAAGGCACGACCCAGCAGGCCGCCACAATCCAGGAGACCTCCAGCGCCAGCACAGAGATCAATTCCATGGCAGAGCGCAACATGGAGAACTCTCGCCAGACGCTTGCAATCGTTACAAAATCGCAGGACAACACACTTGCCACGCAGCGATCGCTCGAAGAAATGATCACGGCGATGGACAGGATCAGCGCGTCGAGCGACCAGATCGCAAAGATCATCAAGGTCATCGACGACATCGCCTTTCAGACGAATATTCTCGCACTCAATGCCGCTGTTGAAGCCGCCCGCGCAGGAGAAGCCGGCATGGGCTTCGCCGTCGTGGCCGACGAGGTGCGCAACCTCGCGCAGCGCTCTGCCGGGGCCGCCAAGGAGACGGCCGATCTGATCGAAGACTCCATGCGATGCTCCCGGAGCGGCCGTGGCAAAGTCGAACAGGTTGCGGTGGCAGTCCGCACACTCACCGCAGAATCGCTTCGCATCAAGACCTTGGTGGATGAGATCAACCTGGGCAGTGTGGAACAGTCGCGCGGCATTCATGAGATCGCCCGCGCAATTACGCAGATGGAACAGGCCACTCAAAGTACCGCCGCCGTTGCAGAAGAGAGCGCCGCAGCCGCCGAGGAACTGAACGCACAGGCGGTGTGCATGAAGGAAGTGTCCCTCCAACTGAAAGAATTGGTAGAGGGCCGTTCTCTTCAATTCGCGTGATCACGCCCGGTCCAGCTTGAGGCGACGCAGCCGCAGGGCATTTGCAATCACCGAGACCGAACTGAAGCTCATCGCCGCCGCCGCGATCATCGGACTCAATAGCCAGCCGAAGAAGGGATAAAGCACACCCGCTGCAAGCGGCACACCCAGGGCGTTGTAGAAGAACGCAAAGAAGAGATTCTGCCGGATGTTCGCCATGGTCTTGCGACTCAGCTGGCGCGCGCGAACGATGCCCTCCAGATCCCCATGCACCAGCGTGACCCCGCTCGACTCCATCGCGGCATCCGTGCCCGTGCCCATGGCGATTCCCACCTGCGCCTGCGCCAGCGCGGGCGCATCGTTGACGCCGTCTCCGGCCATGGCTACGACGCGTCCCTGCCCCTGCAGGCGCTTCACAGCCTCAGCCTTGGCCTGCGGCAGCATGCCGGCTTCGTAAGCAATGCCAAGAGCCTGCGCGACATGAGCAGCGGTTGCGGCCTGATCGCCGGTCAACATCCTTACCTCGATGCCATCTCTCTGGAGCGCTACGATCGCCGGCTTCGCCGAAGGCTTGATGGGATCGGAGACCGCCAGCAATCCCGCGAGCCTATCGCCTACGGCCACGTAGAG
>Ga0116230_10005675_pt1 | contig 12244 bp, 9 predicted proteins | sample S1TSphfallax_3_FD_88678 | JGI IMG/M metagenome (GOLD analysis project Ga0116230, IMG submission 88678) | Host-associated microbial communities from peat moss isolated from Minnesota, USA - S1T2_Fd - Sphagnum fallax MG | ecosystem: Host-associated > Plants > Peat moss > Unclassified | place: USA...
CTCGCTCCGCCTTCGTCGCCTCGGGCAAGGCGACGTTGAACTGGCAGGTCACCAAACACGACTACGTCCAGATCAGCGGCCAAGACACAGGCAAGCAGCTCACCGCCCAGGGCTATACCGGCGGGGCCATCTGGTCTGATCTGGGTTGGCGACATCGGTTCGATTCGGGTCTAGCGGCGGTCTTGACCGCGCAGGATCCCTTCGGCCTCGCACGGCGCACCATCGTGGTTGACACGCCGACCCTGATCGATGTCCAGGAGCGCAAATTCCGCGACACCGCGGTCCTTATCGGCCTCACCTATGCGTTCGGCGGAGCCTCCAAGCACGCGGCCAACAATTTTGACTTTGGCGCGAAGGCCCCCGGCGATCAGTAACCGCTTAAATGTATGCGGCGTTTGCAATGGGATAGGCTCGGCGGCTAGAACCCAAGCCACCCGACATCGCGCCGTTCCCCTCCCTGGCGCCCAAGAACATCAGCAAGGTCCTCTATGCGCCTGTCGCGCTTTTTTCTGCCCGTCCTGAAGGAAACCCCGGCCGAAGCCCAGATCGTCTCCCACCGCCTGATGCTGCGGGCGGGGATGATGCGCCAGGAGGCGGCGGGCATCTACGCCTGGCTGCCGCTGGGCCTGCGGGTCTTGAAGAATATCGAGAAGATCGTGCGGGAGGAGATGGATCGCGCGGGCGGTGTGGAGTTGCTCATGCCCACGCTTCAGCTCGCTGACCTGTGGCGCGAGTCCGGCCGCTATGACGACTATGGCGCGGAGATGCTGCGCATCACCGACCGGCACGAGCGCGAGATGCTATATGGGCCGACCAATGAGGAGATGATCACCGAAATCTTCCGCGCCAGCGTCCGCTCTTACAAAGACCTGCCCAAGAACCTCTATCATATTCAGTGGAAGTTCCGCGACGAGCAGCGCCCCCGCTTCGGCGTCATGCGCGGGCGGGAGTTCCTGATGAAGGACGCCTATTCCTTCGACGTCGACGAGGCGGCGGGGCGGGCCAGCTACAACCGCATGTTCACGGCCTACCTGCGCATCTACGGCCGCATGGGGCTTAAAGCCATCCCGATGCGCGCTGAAACCGGACCGATCGGCGGGGATTTAAGCCACGAGTTCATCGTGCTGGCCGACACCGGCGAGTCGGCGGTGTTCTGCGACAAGGCCGTGCTCGACCTGCCGATCCCGCCGGCCGACATCGACTATGACGCCGACCTGACGCCGATCATCGATCAGTGGACCGCGCCTTACGCCGCCACCGAAGACGTCCATGACGCCGCCCGCTTTGAGTCCGAAACGCCGCCTGAGCGGCGCATCACAACTCGGGGCATCGAAGTCGGCCAGGTGTTCTTCTTCGGCGACAAATATTCCAAGCCCATGCGCGCGGTCGTGACCGGGCCTGATGGGGTCGAGCGGCCGGCCCAGATGGGCTCTTACGGCGTCGGCGTATCTCGCCTGGTCGGCGCCATCATCGAGGCCAGCCATGACGAGGCCGGCATCATCTGGCCCGACGAGGTGGCGCCCTTCGGCGTCGGCATCGTCAATCTGCGCCCCAGCGACCCCGAGGTGAACGCGGCTTGCGATAAGGCGTACGACGCCCTGACCGCCGCCGGTAAATCCCCCCTGATGGACGACAGCGACGAACGGCCGGGCGCCAAGTTCGCTGTCATGGACCTGATCGGCCTGCCGTGGCAGCTTGTGATCGGGCCGAAGGGTTTGAAAGACGGCGTGGTCGAACTGAAGCGCCGCGCGACCGGCGAGCGCCAGACGTTGCCGTTAGCGGATGCGTTGAAGGCGTTGGGGGCGTGATTCTTACCTTCCGTCTTGCCCGGACTTGTTCCGGGCATCCATGGCGCGACGTTTCAGCCGCCGAATGGCTATCAGGCTTGCGATATGGGTCAAGCGAAGGCGCGAAGGCGCGAAGGACTCGTAAGGGGTCACGATGCGCCGCTTCATCGACTCGGTATCGAGCATTGGTAGGTCTTCGCGTCTTCGCGCCTTCGCGTGAACCTGTAAGTCACGGCGGTCTTGGATTTGAGCGTCGCGCCATGGATGCCCGGAACAAGTCCGGGCAAGACGGAAAAGAAAAGCAGTATAGTCGCCAACGCGTCCTGAAGCCCGCCCATGTCCGATGATCGCCCCTTCAGCGCCTGGGAGCGCGCGCTCGCGGTTCGCTACCTCCGCGCCAAGCGCAACGAGGGCGGCGTGGCGCTGATCTCGATCATCTCCTTTATCGGCATCCTGCTGGCGGTGTCGGTGTTGATCATCGTCATGAGTGTGATGAACGGGTTTCGCACGCAGCTGACCAATGAGATTTTGGGCTTCAATGGCCACGTCTATGTCAGCGGACCGGCGATCAACGGGCCGGGGCGCGACGACATCGTCCAGCGCCTGCGCGCCGTGCCCGGCGTGGTCGAGGCCGTGCCCCTGGTGGAGGCTCAGGCCGGCGCCGAAGGGCCAGATGCGGCCAGCGGCGCCATCGTGCGCGCCATGCGCCCCGCCGATGTGGCGGCCGACAAGATCATCGCCAGCAATATCAAGGACGGCTCGCTGCAAGGGTTCGGGAGCGGCGACTATGGCGGCGACCTGATTCTGGTGGGCGCGCGGCTGGCCGATACGCTCGGCGTCAAGGCCGGCGACTCCGTCACCCTGATCTCGTTTTCCGGGCCGGCGACGCCCTTTGGAACCTCGCCCCAGAGCAAGACCTATACGGTCGGCGGCATTTTCAGCGTCGGTATGAGCGCCTATGACGCCGCCTATATCTACATGCCGCTCGCCCAGGCTCAGCTCTTCTTCGGCCGCGACAATGCGATTGATCGGATCGAGGTCAATCTGAACGACCCCGACAATATCGATAGGCTGAAGCCAGCGATTGTGCGGGCGGCCGGCCCCGGCGCGATCGTCACCGACTGGCGCGACCAGAACCACGGCTATTTCGTCGCCCTTCAGGTGGAGCATAACGTCATGTTCCTGATCCTGACGCTGCTGGTCGTGATCGCCACGCTCAACATCATTTCGGGCCTCGTGATGCTAGTGAAGAACAAGGGTCGCGACATCGCCATCCTGCGCACCATGGGAGCGAGCCAGGGGGCGATCCTGCGCATCTTCTTCATGTGCGGCGCGCTGATCGGAGCGAGCGCCACCGTGGCGGGGCTGGTCCTGGGGTCGCTGTTCTGCATTTTCATCGACCCGATCCAGTCGGCGGTGGAGGCCGTGACGGGCGTCAGCGTGTTCGATCCCTCCACCTACTATCTCTCCCGTCTGCCCGCCCGAATCGAATGGGGCGAGGTGGGCGTGGTGGCGGTCACGGCCCTGATCATGAGCTTCATCGCCACCCTGCCGCCGGCCTGGCGGGCGTCGCGCCTCGATCCGGTGGAGGCGCTCCGCTATGAGTAGGGCCGCCGAGCTGGCGTCCAACGATCGCCACGCGCCGGTATTGTCGCTGCGCGGCGTGGCGCGCAGCTATCAGACCGGCGGCGGTCGCACGCTGGAGGTGCTGAAGGGCGTCGATCTGGATATACGACCCGGCGAGATCGTCGGCCTGATCGGGCCGTCGGGCTCGGGCAAGTCGTCGCTTCTGCACGCCGCGGGCTTGCTGGAGCATCCGACCGCGGGACGGGTCGCTGTCGCCGGCGTGGACTGCACAGACCTGAACGACCGCGCCCGCAGCGGCCTGCGTCTGCGCAGCATTGGGTTCGTCTATCAGTTCCACCACCTGCTGGCCGAGTTCACGGCTTTAGACAATGTGGCCCTGCCTCAGATGATCGGGGGTTCGCCGAAACAGAAGGCGCGCGCGCGGGCCAGGGAGCTCCTCGTCCGCTTGGGCCTGGGCGACCGGCTGGCGCACCAGCCGGCGCAACTGTCGGGCGGCGAGCAGCAACGCGTCGCCATCGCCCGGGCGCTGGCCAACCAGCCTCGGCTGCTGCTGGCGGATGAGCCCACCGGCAATCTCGACACGGCGACGTCCGGCGCCGTGTTCCAGAGCTTATTTGACCTTGCCCGCATCCAGGGCGTCGGCGCCTTGATCGCGACCCACAATATGGAGCTGGCCGGCTTCATGGACCGTGTCTTCGCCATCCAGGACGGTCAACTGGTGGAGCGGCGGCGGTAGAGCCAATCGGTCTACAATATCGATCCTATTAAGCTAGACGAAACCCTCGCCATCGTACAGCTAAGCTCAATAGTTTAGGTCGTTGGTGTCTATGAACCTTAGATGGCGGCTCTACAGATCGGCAGAGCGGCCCCGCGGGGCCTATACGGCGCTCGCTCTTGTCACCGTCTATATCGCATTTGTGGTCCTCACTCAATTATTGTGCAAGGACAGAATGGATAATACTCCGTTCTGGCCGGCTAATGGCGTGCTTGTTGCGGGTATTTTGCTATTATCTCGTCGTATCGGTTCGCTTCTGGTCGTCGGATGCTTGGCGCTCAATATCGTTGGAGGCGCCATCATTCATCTCGAAATGGTGCATGTCATATTTTATTCGTTGTTACATTTGGCTTTATGTTATTCGGCCGCTTTCTTCACGCGCGCGTTTTGCGGTGCGGCCATCGATCTGTCGCGACCTCGGCGGTTACTCGCCTTTAGCCTCATCGCGATCGCCGCCGCCACGGTCGAGACCACCCTTGGTCAAGCCTTGCGGGTCATCTTCGAGCCAGTGAAGTTTGACGTGTTCAGCGATTGGCGTCAGTGGGTCCACGAAGATGCTTTGGGCTTAATCGTCGCCACGCCGGCCGTGCTTTTGATCTTGAAGCGCGATCGGTCGATTTATGCGGGCGCTGGCAGTGTCTTGGAACATTGTCTTCTGGCCGTGCTGACGGTCGCCATCACCGCGACGAGCCTGTTGTCCGGGCAGTTCGCCGGATTGCTCCTGGTCTATCCCCTATTGGTCTGGATGGCCTTTCGATCGGGGCCGCCTTGGGTGGCGGGATCGGTCATGGCCATTGCGCTGACGACGGCGATGCTGACGGCCCATAGCTATGGCCCATTCGTGATCTTCGCGCGCGGGGATGAAGTTTTTGAACAATATATGGTGCAGATTTTCATCGTCTCCGTCTTCGTTTGCGCAGTGCCCGCGACGATGGCTTTGGCGGAGCGCAATCGCACATCGCAGACGCTTCGGCGAATTCACGCGATCGCCCGAGAGGCGAGGCTGGCGGCGGAACGGGCCAGTTATGCAAAATCTCAGTTCGTCGCGAATATGAGTCATGAAATCCGAACGCCGCTAAACGGCGTGCTGGGCATGACCCAGGCTATGGCTAAGGACGATCTCTCCGAAATACAACGCGAAAGACTACATGTGGTCCAGCGTTCGGGGGAGAGTTTGTTGGCTATATTGAACGATATATTGGATTTCTCGAAGATTGAGGCCGGCAAGCTGACGCTGGAGAGTTCGCCGTTCAATTTGGAGGAGCTTGCCCAGGGCGCCCACGCAGCCTTCACCGCGATTGCTCACAAAAAGGGCCTCTCCTTCGACCTTCGGGTCGAGGCCTCGGCGTGCGCCATCTTCAACGGTGACGCTACGCGCGTGCGTCAGATCATCTATAATCTGGTCTCAAACGCCCTAAAGTTCACCGAGGACGGCCGTGTTCGCGTGCTTATCAAAGGCCTTGACGTAGGATTTTCGATCCAGGTCGCCGATACAGGAATTGGCATTTCCGACGACAACCTGAAGAGGCTCTTTTCTAAATTCGAGCAAGCCGACGCCTCAACGACACGGCGATTTGGCGGCACGGGGTTGGGGCTGGCGATTTGTCGTGAATTGACGGTTCTGATGGGGGGGCGGATCGACGTCCATAGCGTGGTGGGCGAAGGCTCGACCTTCATCGTCGACTTGCCGCTCGAACGCTCGCCAGACGACGCCGTGGCGACGTCGGCCGATCCTGTACCAGACCTGGTCGCGGCGGACGACGTTGCAGAACGACCTGTTCGTCTCCTCGCCGCAGAAGACAATAGGGTCAATCAGCTTGTCCTAAAGACGCTGCTGCATCAGGCCGGAATTTATCCTGTCCTGGTGGACGATGGACGCGCCGCCGTCGAGGCTTGGGCGTCGGAGGCGTGGGATATCGTCCTGATGGATATGCAGATGCCCGTGATGGACGGCCTCACAGCCACCCGGATGATCCGGGAGCAGGAAAGGCTGACCGGTCGGCTTCGCACCCCCATTGTCGCCCTTACGGCCAATGCGATGTCTCATCACCTTGCAGACTATCGGGCCGCTGGAATAGACGCGTTCGTGTCCAAACCCATTGATATTGGCAAGTTGATAGAGGCCATCGGTTTAGCGTTGAGCGATGCTTCTGACGGAGAGGCGCTACCGGCGGTCGCCACACAGGCTTAAGGCGATCGATCCCAAGTACGTCGCTACGACCGCCTGACAACCTCGCGCCCTAATCGTAACAGCGCCGCTTTTAGCTTAGCGTCGCCTGGCCTCTCCAGTCCCTTTGCGAGCTCGGCTTCGATGGCGGCGTCGAGCGGGGCGGGATTGCGTTTGCGGGTTGTGGTCTGAGCGGGGGTGAGCGGTTTGATCGGCCCCTGGACGATCCGCAGCTTATCGACTGCGCCGTCGCCCAGAATCAGGTTGACGCGAGCCAGGATATCGGGCGCCTGATGCTGGATCAGGGCGGCGCCGGCGCCGTCGACCCGCACTTCAAGGCTCGCCGCCCCGCCCCGGCGGGGTCGCACCAGTTTGACCGGCTCCGTGCGCCGCCCTAGCACCTCGCCGACGATCTCGCGCCATCGCGGCGCCAGCACCCGCACGCCAGGGCCGCCGCTCGTCTCTCCAAAGCGCGTCTCAAGGGTTCGGATATAGGCCGACAGCGCCTTGCCGGCGACCGGCGGCGGGCGGCGCACCGGGCGGGTGCGCTTGCGGGCCAGGATCTCCTGGGCTTCAGCGGCGGTGGGCAGCGAGCGGCGCATGAGGCGTTCAGCCTAACCCAATCCTGCCGTGATGCGAACGCCTTTGCGACGGACGCCCAGGCCTTCATAACCGTCGCCATGACACCCGCCGCCATCGCCGATCTCCGCGCCCGCCTTCTCGCCTGGTACGACGCGGAGGCGCGGGACCTGCCCTGGCGCGTGGGGCCGGCGGATGGGGCGGTCGGCGTGCGGGCCGACCCCTATCGCGTCTGGCTGTCCGAAGTGATGCTGCAGCAGACCACCGTGCCCCATGCAACGCCCTATTTCTTGAGCTTCACCCAGCGCTGGCCCCGCGTCGTCGATCTGGCGGCCGAAGCCGACGAGGTGGTCATGGCCGCCTGGGCGGGCCTTGGCTATTACGCCCGGGCGCGCAATCTCCTGGCCTGCGCCCGAGCTGTGGCGGCGCAACACGGCGGCGTCTTCCCCGATACTGAGGAGGGCTTGCGCGCCTTGCCGGGGCTTGGCCCCTATACGGCCGCGGCCATCGCCGCCATCGCCTTCGACCGGCCGACCAATGTGGTTGATGGCAATGTCGAGCGGGTGATGGCGCGCCTGTTCGCCGTGGACGAGCCGCTGCCTGACGCCAAGCCGGAGTTGAAACGGCTGGCGGGTACGCTGGTGGCGCTGACGCGTCCCGGCGATTGGGCTCAGGCGCTCATGGACCTGGGCGCGACCGTCTGCCGGCCAAAGGCGCCGCTGTGCGACCGCTGCCCGATTGCAAAGCCCTGCCGCGCCCGCGCCGAAGGGACGCCAGGGCAGTACCCCTTCAAGCGCGCCAAAGCCGAGCGGCCCCGGCGGTACGGTGTGGTCTATCTGGCGACGCGGGCCGGCGCCGTCGCGCGGGTGCGCCGGCCGGACAAGGGCTTGCTGGGCGGCATGGCGGCTCTACCGACCAGCGACTGGCAGGGCCGCCCGCTGAGCCCAGCCGAAGCTCGCGCTGCCGCGCCGGCGCCAGCCGATTGGCGCGCGATGGGGGAAGTCGAGCATGTTTTCACCCACTTTTCACTTACACTGACCATTCTGAGGGCGGAGGTTTCGGGCGATATCGAGGGCGCGACTTGGATGCCGGCGAACCAAGCAGGGGAGGGGCTGCCGAGCGTGTTTTTGAAGGCGCTGCGGGCGGGGTTGGGGCGTTTGGTGTGAGGGATTGCGTGCTTCGAGACGCGTCGCTTCGCGCCGCTCCTCAGCATGACGAAGTCTGTTGAATTGCAATAAGTTTCGTCATGCTGAGGAGCGAGCTTTGCTCGCTTCTCGAAGCACGCAGCACGAAAGCAACCCCTCTACGCCCGCTTAATATTAAACGGCCCGATCGCCTGGCAGGTCGGCATCAGCTCGATGCGGTTGACGTTCATATGGGGCGGCAGACCGGCGATCCAGGCGACGGTTTCGGCGATGTTTTCCGAGGTGAGGGGCTGTGTGCCCTCATAGACCTTGGCGGCCTTGTCCCTATCGCCGTGGAAGCGCACCTGACTGAACTCCGTGCCGCCGCAGAGGCCCGGCTCGATGTTGCTGACCCGCACATTGGTGCCGACCAGGTCCGACTTCAGGTTCAGGCTGAACTGCAGCACGAAGGCCTTGGTGGCGCCATAGACGTGGCCGCCGGGGTAGGGATAGTCGCCGGCGATGCTGCCTAGATTGATCACCAGGCCGCGATTGCGCGCCACCATGGCGGGCAGAAGCGCGTGGGTCACGTGGATCAGCCCGGTGACATTGGTGGCCACCATCGTATCCCATTCGGCCAAGTCCGCCTGATAGGCGGGCGATAGACCCAGCGCGAGGCCGGCGTTGTTGACCAGGATATCTACCTCGCGCCAGCCTTGCGGCAGGCTGCCGGGCAGGGCGGCGACGGCGACCGTGTCGGATACGTCCAGCTGAAACGGCAGGAGCGCGTCGCCAAGCTCGGCCTTCAGGGCGTCCAGGCGATCGAGCCTGCGGCCCGTGGCGATGACGCGGTAGCCGTCCTTGACCATGCGCCGGGCGATGGCCTCGCCAAAGCCGGCCGTCGCCCCCGTCACCAAGACTGTCTGGACCATCTCAACCCTACCCGTTCGCGAAACCGCTGTCGGCGCTTCGCTACTCCCTCTTCGCCCGCCGGTCTATTGGGGCGGGGCCCATTTCAGCTTGGGCTTGCGAGCGGCTTGGGTCTCGTCCAGCCGGCGTAAGGGGGCGTGGAAGGGTGCGCCTTTGAAGCGGCCCACATCGCCGGCCTTGGCGGCGGCGGCCAGCGCCCGCAGCGCCTCGACGAAGCGATCGAGTTCGGCCTTGGATTCGGTCTCGGTCGGTTCGATCAGCATGGCGCCATGCACCACGAGCGGAAAGTACATGGTCATGGGGTGAAAGCCCTCGTCGATCATGGCCTTGGCGAAATCGAGCGTCGAGACGCCCGTCCCCTCCAGCCAGCGATCGTCGAAGAGGGCCTCGTGCATGCACAGGCCTTCGAACGCGGGGGTCATGACATCGCTGAGCCGCGCTTTGACGTAGTTGGCGTTCAGCACGGCATCGGCGGAGGCTTGGCGCAGGCCATCCGACCCGTGGCTCAGCATATAGGCGTAGGCGCGCACAAACATGCCCATCTGGCCGTGGAAGGCGCAGAGCCGCCCTTCGGCTTGGGCCGCTGGGCCGGTCGCCTGCTCCAGGAGCTCATGCCCGTCGGCGCCGGCGACGATCCAGGGCAAGGGCGCGTAGGGGGCCAGCGCTTGCGACAGCACCACCGGCCCGGCGCCAGGGCCGCCGCCGCCGTGGGGGGTGGAAAACGTCTTGTGCAGATTGATGTGCATGGCGTCGACGCCCAGATCCCCCGGCCGCACCCGCCCGACGATGGCGTTGAAGTTGGCGCCGTCGCAGTAGAAGTAGGCGCCGGCCTCATGGGTCAGCCGGGCGATCTCGATCACATCGTTTTCGAACAGGCCGCAGGTGTTGGGGTTGGTCACCATCACGGCCGCCACGTCAGGACCGAGCTTTGCGGCCAGGTCCGCCAGATCGACGCGGCCCTCCGGCGTCTGGGCGATCTCTTCCACCTCGTAGCCGGCCTGAGCGGCGGTGGCGGGGTTGGTGCCGTGGGCTGAGGTGGGGGTCAGCACTCGCCGACGGGCGTCGCCGCGTGCTTCATGCGCCGCGCGGATCGCCAGGATGCCGCAGAGCTCGCCGTGCGCCCCGGCCTTGGGCGACATCGCGACCGCGGCCATGCCGGTCAGGGTGGTCAGCCAGTGGGCGAGGCCCGCCATCAGCTCTACGGCGCCTCGGGTTGTAGAGGCGGGTTGGAGCGGATGCAGGTCGGCGAAGCCCGGCAGGCGCGCCAGCTTCTCGTTCAGGCGCGGATTGTGCTTCATGGTACACGAGCCCAGGGGATAGAGCGCCAGATCGATGGCGTGGTTCTTCTGGGACAGGCGCACATAGTGGCGCACCGTCTCCGGCTCCGACAGGCCGGGCAGGCCGATGGCGTCGTGGCGCACCAGATCGCCCAAATCGCTGGCGTCGAGTTCAGGTTCGGGCAGATCGACGCCCGTCTTGTCCCAACCGCCCAGCTCAAAAATCAGCGGTTCGTCCTGAAGCAGGCCTCGCCCGCCGGTCAGGGTGGCCGGAACCGCGCTCGGGGCGGCGCCTTCGTTAGCGGCGATGAGGTTGGGCCGGGTGGGGCGGCCGATGTTCACAACGCTCATACCAGCGCCTCCGTCAGCGCGCGCTTCAGCGCGGCAATATCGTCGTCTTGGGTGGTTTCGGTAGCCGCCAGCAGCATTACGTCGTCCAGACCGGCGTAGGGGTCGAGGCGTGAGACGGGCACGCCGGCGATCACGCCCTTGGCCGCGAGCGCATCCACCAGAGGCGCCGCCGCCGTCGGCAAGCGCACGGCGATCTCGTTGAAGAAACGGGGCGTGAGCACCTCGACGCCGGGGATCGCTTCGACCGCGGTTTTAAGCTTCCGTGCCTGCTGGTGGTTCAGCAGCGCCAGACGCCGCAAGCCCACCTCGCCCAACAGGCTCATGTGAATGGTGAAGGCCAGCGCACAAAGGCCGGAGTTTGTGCAGATATTTGATGTCGCCTTCTCACGGCGGATATGCTGCTCCCGCGTCGAGAGCGTCAGCACAAAGCCGCGACGCCCTTCGGCGTCCACCGTCTCGCCGCACACCCGGCCGGGCATCTGGCGCATCAGCTTTTCCCGCACAGCGAAGAGGCCCACGTAAGGGCCGCCGAAGTTCAGGCCGTTGCCGATCGACTGGCCCTCGGCGGCGACGATATCCGCCCCCATGGCGCCCGGCGCTTTCAGAAGGCCGAAGGAGACGGCCTCAGTGGTCACGCAGATCATCAAGGCGCCGGCCGCGTGGGCCGCCTCGCCGATGGTCGTCACGTCGCTGGCAGTGCCGAACACGTTAGGCGTCTGCACCACCACGCAGGCGACGTCGGGGCCGAGCTCGGCGATCACCGCCGCCTCATTATCGACGCCAAGCGGCAGGCGCACCACCTCCACACCCGCCGAATGGGCCAGGGTGCGGATGGTGTCGGCATAGTGGGGATGCAGGCCGGGCGACAGGATCGCCTTGGCGCGGCGGGTGACCCGGTGGGCCATCAAGACGGCTTCGGCCGCCGCCGTCGAGCCATCGTACATGGAGGCGTTGGCCACCTCCATGCCGGTCAAGCTCGCGACCTGGGTCTGGAACTCAAATAGGGCCTGGAGCGTACCCTGGGTGATCTCCGGCTGGTAGGGCGTGTAGGAGGTGAGGAACTCCGACCGCTGGATCAGGTGATCCACCGTCGCCGGCACATGGTGGCGATAGGCGCCCGCGCCGCAAAAGAAGGGGCCGTCGCCCGCCGCCCGGTTTTTGGCGGCCAGGCGGCTGAGCTGTCGCTCGACCTCGGCCTCGCCCTGAAAGCCCGGCAAATCCACGGGCCGGTCGAGCCGGGCGGAGACGGGCACGTCCTCGAACAGCGCATCCAGCGAGGCCGCGCCGATCACGGCCAGCATAGCGGCCCGATCGGGCTCGGTGAGGGGGAGATAGCGCATCTTTGTCTAGTCCCTAGCCGGCTGGCGGACGTAGCGGTGGGGGAAGAAGGGTAAAGGGCTCACCTCGGCGGCTTGAGCCTTCCCCCGCACGATCACCTGCAACGCCGTGCCGGGCCGCGCGAAGGCCGGCGGCACAAAGCCCATGGCGATCGGGATGGTGAGGCTCGGCGAAAAGCCGCCGCTGGTGACTCGGCCGATGATCTGGCCGTCCGGGGCGGCGATCTCCGCCCCCTCCCGCGCCGGTGCGCCGGACAGACCTTTTAAGCCTACCCGCACGCGGGCCAGCTCGCCGCTAAGCTCCCGCTCAATCCGGGCGGCGCCGGCCAC
>Ga0116230_10005676_pt1 | contig 12244 bp, 6 predicted proteins | sample S1TSphfallax_3_FD_88678 | JGI IMG/M metagenome (GOLD analysis project Ga0116230, IMG submission 88678) | Host-associated microbial communities from peat moss isolated from Minnesota, USA - S1T2_Fd - Sphagnum fallax MG | ecosystem: Host-associated > Plants > Peat moss > Unclassified | place: USA...
AAATCAGCGGCTCCCGTCTTGGAAGCTTGCCTTCACTGTCGACCACGTACAGACCAAGCAACAATTTGCCCAGTGTGGCCTGTACCGGGGATGCCTCAAAAACCGCTGGATAACCAAGCAATGTGCCTACTACAAGAACAGGCATGACCCAATAAAAAATCGTCAGCATCAAGGCTGCAAATTGCGGCATTGAGCTAAAAGCTCTGGCCAGACCAAAGTAGGCTAAAAATTCGACAAAGATCAAGGAGCCGATAATGACACTGTCTATTACCTTGGCGATTACTCGCCGCACCAGATAACTTTTCAGCGCCGCTAATTGCTCTTCTTCTTCAGTTAGAGGATTAAACTTGGCCAGCCCTGGCTGTTTGTTATCCCAAACAGACTGTTCAGCTCCACGTTCAAAATAATTGCCGCAATTTTCACAAGTCAGTCTTGCTCCTTTTGAAGCGGCCCCACAGTGGGGACACCGCCGCTGAAGAGCCTGCTCTTTTTCCAGGGCCTCAATTTTTTTTGCTAACTCAGGGTCGAAACCAGACCCACCTTTATTTGATGAACTCATAGTCGAATTTTGGCCGATATTTACGACAGTATTTGCATTCTGACCTAGTTGATTCATGACGTTTAAACGCTCACCGATTTTAATAGATCCTGACCCGCCAGGGACGTCAAGATATTAACGCCAGATAATAATTATGGCATATATTTTTAACATCCTTTAAGCGTTGATTGGGAGCCTGCTGTCATCAGGCTTTAGACCGTATAATGCATCAACTTTGCTAAATTTTCGGGAGCAGCTATCAAGATGGCCGACGTTCTTTGTCTTGGAGAAATCCTTGTTGACTGGGTGTGCACAACCGTTGGAGCCGAGCTGGACCAGGCTCAGCATTTCACAAAAGCGGCAGGCGGGGCGCCGGCAAATACTGCCGTCGGTCTTGCCAGACAGGGCATTCCTACTGCTTTTGTCGGTCGCATATCGGACGATGCATTCGGTCGATGGCTACGTTCCATATTGGAAGTGGAAGGTATTAATGTAGACGGCGCCATCCTCGACCCGGCCGCCCAGACCCGTATGGCATACGTCGTTACGACAGCTACTGGCGACCGCAAGCTGGCGGAGTTTTCACGCATCGCCTGCGCCGACACAAAATTACAGCCCAATGATTTGAAGCAACATCTTTTTGCCCTCGGTTCGGTTTTGCATTTCGGCTCAATATCACTAATTGAAAGTCCCGCCGCAGAAGCAACAAAAAAAGCAGTCGAGCTGGCCAGAGCCAATAAAATGCTTGTCTCTTATGATCCCAATGTACGCATCAGCCTCTGGCCTTCGCGCGAGACGTGCAAACAGACAATTCTCAATACTCTTAGCTGGGCTGACGTTGTCAAAATCAACGAAGACGAGCTCGAATTTCTCACCGGTTCTCGAGAAACCGCAGCAGCCGATCAATTGAGAGAAGAAAACAATCTACCCCTCTTGATTATCACTCTAGATAGTCGCGGCGCCTATTTTGCCACCAAACACGGCGGCAAAACCGTTCCGGGCTTTTCGGTCCAATTGGTCGAAGCTACAGGAGCCGGCGATGGATTTAACTCAGGGGTTATCGGCGGACTTCTGCCATTGATCAGATCCGCCCCGGACAAGCGCGAAGCACTAATTGGCCTGGAACAGGAAACCCTTGCCGAAATCATTCGCAGAGCTAACGCTATCGGCGCTATTACCTGTACAAAAGCGGGAGCTATTCCGGCTCTGCCGACAAAAGACGAAGTCGAGTCTTTTTTCAAAAAAATAGATTCCAACCAACCGGCCCTCAACTAATCTGATTTCCAAAAAATCAGGTCGGCCAACCGCGCCAGTCTAAATTTTGCATCCGTTCAAAGTCTGACGACTATTATGAGCGGCGATTAAGACTACTCTCTTGAAAACCGCCAGCCAATCAGCCTAGGTTAAAGCTGTTCACCTCATTCTCCTTCTTTTTTCAAACCCCTCGAAAAATCCATCGCCATCTCCATCACCGCCGATAATTTACTTCAGACCTCTGATTAACGGTCTTGAGAAGCTATATCGCCCCGGTGTAGGTACGTCGAGTAAGACTTATGTCTGGCTGCATATCAGCTTATAAGCATGTCAAATATCAATCCATAAATTAGGATTCGTTAGCAAGAAACTCTCGCAGTGCGAGACGATGGCCAACTGGACGGAAATTTATTTCCTCCCAGGGCTCATCCATTTCTTAGCTGACGACTTTTGTCTGCCAGACACGCGACCAACGGAGGGCAAGGCCGAGCGCCAACTCCGTCCTGTTCTATTGGGCACAGGAAAGGATCGCGTCAACCGCCCAAAATCGACACCAAGGAGAACACAAATGCGTTGCGATCAGTACATCGGTTTGAACAAGTGGGCCAGTGAGAAGGTTTCGCGTCAGATGACTGTGCGAGAAATTGGTGCACGCCTCCTTCCCGGAGGAAAAGCTGTGCCATTCGACCGCAGCATCTCGGTGCCTGTTGCCAAAATCGAGGTGATAGGCAAGATTGCGGGAGCATGGAATGACCACGTTGCCAATCTGCATCGGTACACACTACCGGACGGACGGGTCTATGTGGAATACATCCAGGCCGACCCCTGGTCGAGCGGACCTTGTTACTTCATTGCTCTGAAAAACCAGAAGGGCAATGTCGTAAGCCAGTCTCTGTGGACAGAGGAAGAACTGGCTCAAGCCTGAGGCAGGAGACCTTCAAGGTTTTCGGCCAAGAGGTTTGATCTGACCTGAGCGGCCACCAGCCAGCCACAGGCACCTTGCGCCGACCCGGTCCACGAGCCAAAAGCTTGTTTGCCGGGTCGGCGATTTTCTTTTTAGAAGGATAAGACTCTGATGCGGAGCCATTTTATATCGATTTATTTTTTTTGCTCGTGGGCACTATGCTTTATAGTAATACTGGATGAGCCATTTTCTTTGGGGTTTATCGGCAGCACGCTCTTCGCTGATTAAGGCCCAGGCTATCAAGGGGCTACAATATCGGAGTTAATTGGGATAATAGTTTCGGCAAAGCCACAACGATTTGGAGCTAAAGACAGTGAATTCAAAAGTGCAGACTCTCACCTTGCGGACCGCTGCTTTTTTAGTGGCGTCGAGCTTAAGCCTCACCGGATATGCCTCACTGGCCCAAACCGCAGCCTCTTCCCAGAGTGGCAGTCAAGCCTCCGGCCAAGCAGCTTCCCAGGCTTCCGGCCAAGCGTCATCTCAAGCTTCCGGTCAAGCTTCCGGTCAAGCGTCATCACAAGCTTCCGGTCCGGCTTACGGCCAGGCATCGCCCCACTCAACTACTAAAACGACCAACTATCCCGCCGGCGGCAAAAACGAAAAATCCGCCGCTCAGACGCCATCAACAGTGGTAGCAAAAGGTCCGGATCTTGTTGCTTTGCAAGGTCCTACTCTGATTACCCAAAAAGGCACCGGCTGGAAAACAGCCAGCACTTTTTTAGATCTCAAAGATGGTCAACAGGCTCTCCCTCTTACTTTTACCGTAACAAACGGCGCCAACAGCCAGGCAAAAATGCAAGGCGTGCGTATGAAACTTAATGGCCATGAGATTCTCACCGAAAAAGCCTTCAAAGACAGAGACAGTGTTTCAGTTAATCTCTCAGCCATAGCAGGCGCCGGTCAATCACAATTGATAATCGAAACATACGGCCCTACCGGAGCCACTTTAAGCTGGGTATTGACCACCCTGAAGATCAAAGTTTCGGATATCAAACCAGTCAATTGCAAAATCGGTGATGTGGTCAAAATTTCAGGCAAAAATTTCCCGGTAGACAAAACAGCCTATAAATTGCTTATCGACCAGACTTCGGTACCAATTAAAACAGCCGCAGCTAGCGGTATTGATTTTGTCGTTCCCACAGGTTTGACAGGCGGCAAGCGCACAGTCACCCTCTACATAGCCGGCGTCAAATGCGATCCTCTCTATATCAAGATTGCAGCTGCTCCGGAAGTGACCGGTTGTAATTTGCTTGGCGCCGCCCCTGGTGGTGAAGTAAAAATACAGGGCAAAGGCTTCTCGACAGTTTCCAGTGAAAATCAGATTTTGCTCAAGAGTCTTGATGGTCAGATAATTTCAACCATCACACCAACTGGATCCACCGATTCCGAATTGACTGCTGTTATTCCAATGGATTTCCCCGCTCCTTCGGAAATACTTTGTTCAGTCAAAACCAATGGTCAGGAATCGCCAAAAGGAGTGACCTTCAGCGTTGGACTCAGAGTAATCGATAAAGGCATGCTGCAATAAGCGTCACTCGCAGTGAACTTTTAGATCATTGCCTTACGTCAGGTTTCTCAGCTTGTCTAAATCCTTCCGATGGCGGGACTCAATGACCTTCTTCGCTGCTTGTTGAGCTGGCCGCCAGTTCTTTGCCGGCGGCACCGGCGCTAAAAGGAAATGGCTTACGCCTGGCGTCAAACACACCAGCGCTTTCTTCATTATGACTAACAGATACAATCAATTTACCTAGATTAAGACCATAACCGAGACCGTGACCATTGCAACCGACAGCAAAAAACACACCTGGCATATGAGGAAGTTCACCTACCAAGGGCAAACCATCAGCCGTAAAAGCCATTACACCGGACCAGCGGTGCTCGATTTGCACACCGGCCAGCTCGGGAAAATGGTCTTTCATATAATGCTCGAGTTCACTTTGAATGTTACGAGTAACAAGGTCACCATAGCCAACTTCCTGATCAATGAAAAATTGACGGCATCCTCCCAGGACCAGTCGCCTATCAGGCAACTGGCGAAAATATTCCCATCCATAATTGGCATAACATATTTGATTTAGCAGCTTTTTTTTCAGGGGAGCCGTGGCAAACATCTGACCGCGGCAGGGACTGATGCGATCGAGAAATGTCGGCTCCAGCAAAGGCAAATAGGCATTAGTAGCAAGAATAGCTCTGCGTGCCAGTACGACATAATTTGTCGCAGTGATTTTTATGCCACCCTCGCTGTGCACTTCCAACCGGCGCACAGGCTGTTCGGATAAAACCTGGACCTCACTTCTTTGCAAAAGAGCCTTGACCAGTTTGACTGGATTGAGGCCAAAATCGGAGGGATTGTGCAGGGCTCCGTAATAGCCCCGGTCGATGGGATCTTCCAGTTTTAGCGCGGTGACGAAGCCGTCCTCTTGCATCAATTTTGCCGAACGCGAAAGTTCATCCAATTCTTCTAGGGAAGAAGCAAGTAAATAGGAGCCGCAGGGATCGTACTCGATATCAACCCCTTCTTGCTGGATAAAATCACGGATCAATTGTTGATTGCACTCACCGAATTTATAGACAAAAGAAGCTACCTCTCTGCCATATTGGCTGACACAAGAGTCGTAATAAGTATGAATGCCGCGTAAAACAAAACCGCCATTACGACCGGACGCGCCACCGGCAAGCTGCCCGGCTTCAAGTACAACAATCTTTTTAAGACCCTGCTGCGCGGCAAAATAGGCAGCCGCTGCCCCGGTGATGCCACCACCGATAATGGCTAAATCCGCTTCCACGTTTTGCGTTTTAGCGCTGTTCTCGTGCGCACGCTCGTCCAACCAAACTGAGATTGTCATGGGTTTTTACCAGGTACTATAATGAAACTGCAAATTATGAACTAGTTTGGAACCCCTAGATACTTTCAAGTATTTACCCAAAACCCCTGGCCCTCTATAAACAAAGCCCGAGTAAAAAATTATGATGTTATCTGAGCTAAAAAGAGATGTGGAGACAATAGAGGAGCGCTTGACGAAAGTCGGCGAATATCTTTGACCTGGAAACTCTCCGTGAAGAGCTGAAGGGCCTCGAACACGAAACTCTGGAACCTAATTTTTGGAACGATTCGACCAGGGCTCAAGAAGCAACCCAGCGCATCAGTCGCCTTAAACAATCTATAGAACAACAAGAAAACTGGCAAAGACAGATCTCCGACCTTCGCGTTTTACTGGAGGTCGGCCTGGAAGTCGACGACGAGTCGGTCACCCCTGAGATCGAAAGCGGCTTGAAAAAAATGTCCGAACAACTGGACAGTTTTGAGTTGACTAAACTTTTGAGCGGCGAATATGACGACGCTTCGGCAATTGTCACTATTAACGCCGGAGCGGGTGGCACAGACGCTCAGGACTGGGCAGAAATGCTTCTCCGTATGTATTTGCGCTGGTGCCAGAACCGCGGCTTTAAAACCGACATACTCGATCAATCACCGGGTGAAGAAGCCGGGCTTAAGAGCGTCACTTTTCGCGCCGACGGCTCTTTTGCTTACGGCTATCTGAGCTGCGAGAAGGGGGTGCACCGCCTGGTGCGCAAATCACCATTCAAGCAGGGCAATGACTCCAGACAAACGAGCTTCGCCGCTCTTGACGTCTCGCCAATGATGAAAGACATCGATCACATCATCGAAATCAAAGACGATGACATAGAAATAGATACCATGCGCTCCGGCGGAGCCGGCGGCCAGAACGTCAATAAAGTTGAGTCAGCGGTGCGAATAGTACATAAACCAACCGGCATCGCTGTCAAGTGCCAGCAGGAGCGCAGTCAGCTGCAAAATAAAGCACTGGCCATGGAGCTTTTGCGCTCTAAATTGCTGGCTATAAAACAAGCCGAGAGAGAAGAAGAATTGGCCCGCTTGAAGGGCGTGACACTGCAAGCCACCTTTGGCAATGCCATTCGCTCGTATGTTCTTGACGACCGCCAGGTCAAAGACAATCGCACCAAATACGAAACACCGCATGTAGAGTCGGTTTTGAACGGCGATCTCGATGAATTGATTGAGTCCTATCTGCGCTACAGAGCCGGCGAAGGCAAGTAATCAAGCAGTCGAAGCCACAGTCGCATTTCAGACCTTATATACACAAAAACGGCGTCGATCTGGGGTAAACCCATAGCGCACCCGCAATAGCACATGACAACAACCTTTGCGGCCTTAACCCTACATGCAAAGCAGTAATTTCAGGCACTGGTGAGCCAGATCGCCCTTATACCGGCCGGAAGCCAAGCGGGACAAAGGGATAGAGCCGCGCAACCCGCGCTAATGTCTTACCGGTGCATTAACGAAACAAAATCCTTGAAACGCCCACTATTAGGCGGTTTTCACGGTTTAATCGGCGCTGTTAATATACCCCACAAATAAGCTACAACCGGGCTCGAATACATACCGCTTGATAACAAAGTGTAACGGGCGCCAAACGCCAATTAGAACCTCTTGGCATACCCCGCTTTACGAGCGGTTTTCAACAGCGATTAGCCTTTTCTTTAGCATCGCCGACAACCCCATATATGAGGTTGGGCACATATTTTGAGCTTCCGCCTGCGTCTGATACGTTGAGCATATTCATCTGTACACCACCTCTCACCCCGGAACTTCCCTCCAAACCTCAGTCATTGCTCAACCACCAACCAAAGTCCCCAACCCCGACATTCGGGAGTTTCTCACGGACTTGGATGCAATAAGAAAAACGGTCTGGTGTCGGATGGGTTTAACAACCGAAAAGGTTCGATGATTCCGATTCATGTGTGCTTCTTTGACTGCTCACATCGGCCTGCCTATTCTCGCCTGCTACTAAGACTGAGGCACTCGAGATTGGCTTGAGCTTATCTATTTCAGTTAACGAACTCACACACGTTAGCTAACCTCCCCGGACGCATTACACCTCTTCCACCTCCCGTCAGGGTCGTTGATTAGCTGTTGGATGTGTCCTTTGCAACCGGTCAGTCGTTTGTCACTCTCCTGGCTTCTTTCATAAGTAGCCCGACCAGTTCCAGACCAGACCGGTGCCGTTGTCGATATTCCAGCATCAGTCAGAGCTCCAGCTTGCTGAAGTTCTAAACCTTTTCCAACGGAGTTAACTATGTCAAACAACATCCATAACCCCGACGAGCTGCTTGGACTGCAGCCACTCGTCGAGGAGTCTATCCCTCTCTGGGAATTTCTGAAATCGCTCAAGGAACATCCCGAACGTGTCGACACCGCGTCGGCGCGTCTCCTTCGAGCTATCAAAGACCGCGGTATTGTCAAGCCTGAAGATGTAGAACCCAGTCGCCGTCCCTACATCCAGCTGATGACCGATCTTAAGATTCCGGTCTACCGGGCTTTCGATATGGTGCGCGGTTCGCAGCGCTTCGTCCAGCGCTTCATCAACCACTACGAGTCGGCGGCCGGCGGTGGCTATCAGGGGCGCCAGGCTATGGTTTGGCTCTCCGGTCCCGGAGCCGGCAAGACCATGCTCGGCGACGCCGTGTCACAGCTCATGGAAGGCGCTGATATCTGGGTTGTCGAAGGTTGTCCGATTGGCGAAAATCCGCTCAATCTGCTGACCTTGCTCAGCGCCGAGCAGCTTAAGAAGATTGGCGAAGCCCTCGACCTCGGCACGACTGTCAACGAAGACGGCACTTCGCGTGACGTATTCGAACAGCTCCTGCTCACGGCCCAACCGCCTTGCGACCACTGCTTCAAGACCATCATGGGCATCACCGGTGGTGACACTGTCGGTACGCCGAACCTGTCCAAGGTCAAGGTGCAGCGCATCCGTATGTCTTCCCGCACTCAGGGTGTAGCCGTATGGAGCCCGCCCGCCGATGGTTCGGTCACCGCCGGCGACCTCCACAGCGCCCTCGTGCACGCCAACCGCGGCGTGGCGCGCCTTCTGGAAGCTTTCTCCGCCAATGGCGTACGCGAAGGCTCTGTCTCCGAGCTCTCTCTTCTGCTCGAAGCCACCGACAGCAAGCGCATTCCCTCGGGCGGCAGCTCGGCGACCGACCTCGGTCACGGCTGGACGCATCTCGACCAGAACATCATCATCGAGTCCAACCCCGGCGCCTGGAAGAAGTTCCTCGAAAGCCAGCTGGACCGCGATGCCTATGTGCGCCGCACGCGCGTTCTCTACATGCCGTACAACACGGTTGTCTCGGAAGAGGAGCAGGCCTATAAGGATGCTCTGCGCTCTCTCAAGAAGCGTCCTGAGTTTGACCCGTTGGCACTGCGCATGATGGCATTCCTTGCCGTCGCCAGCCGCATGGTAAACGACCAGTCCAAGACCAGCGGTATCGACCTGGCCACGCGCGTACGCTTGTACGATGGCGAGCCGATTGTTCTTTCCAAGACCTTCTCTGCCATCGCAGAAAAGCCTGGTATCTATGACACCTACGGCTCGGCGCTCTCAACGGGCACCGGCGCGAAGACCGATGAGGTCCGCACGCTGACGGTGGAAGATATCTGGCGCATGGCCGGCGATGATGAAGGCAAGTCGGGTCTCAACATGGGCTTTATGCTGGCAGCTCTCTCGCGCGTTTGCGAGGCCGTCAACAGCACGCCTAAGAAGGTTGGTCCGGCTCTGACCGTGATGGGTATGCTCCATCAGATCATTGATATGGCCAGCAAAGTGCCGGACATCTCCAAGGAAGCCCGGGACGTTTACGACCGTTGCAAGCTGTTCCTCAAGCCTCTGGGCGCGAAGACAGCGGCCAGCAACGATGGTGAATCGGTAATCGAAGCCGAGTATCGCCGTCTGCTGCGCAATCAATTTCTTTCGGTGTTTGCCCCCGACTATGTCTCTTCGGCGACCACGCTGAGCGACAAGTACTGGGAACACGCACTGGCCTCCGCACAAGCCAAGGAAGTCTTCGACCCCGAGACCAAGCGCAAGCAGGCCGTGGACGTCCCCTTCCTGAGCAAGCTGGAAACAGCCATGGGTATGACCGGCGACGAGGGTTCTCGTTTCCGCGCCAGCCTGGTAACGGAAAAGGCCGACCTCATCCGCGAGCAGCTCAAGCGCGACCTGAATAAGGGTTCGAGCAGCGAAGGCCCGCTCAAGATCACCTGGGACCTGCATCCGCAGATCAAGAAGGGCATCAGCAAGATTTTGGACGAGCAAATCGCCACCAAGGTCTCCAAGTTGCTCACGACTGAATTTGGCGGACTGTCGGCGGAGGAGGAGAAGCTGCGCGATGAATCGCTCGAGCGTCTCAAGGCCCTCGGCTACTCCGACGCCACTCTCAAGGTGGCGCTCCGTTACTTCAAGGACAACGAGTTGTGGAAGAACGGCTAATCAGCGCCCTTCGGACGCTCCCGTTCTCCACTCTTCATTCTTCTCACCTGAAAGGTAAATATCATGAACACTCTTAACGTTAACAAGATTCTCGTGCCTGATGCCTCCAAGCTGTGGCTCCCGGAAGAGCCCTTCACCGGCACGTTCCGTGATTTCCTGTCCCATGCGATGGAGAATCCCTTCGTCGTCGCTTCGGCCAAGGCGCAACTGTGGCGCCTGATCATGCGCCAGGGCATCAATGAGGAGCGTACCGCTCGCCTGCAGGCTCGGTATGGCACCTACATCCCCGCTTACAACGCCTTCAACGAGTTCTACGGCGTCGAGCGGCAGATCCACATCTTCGTCGCCGACTACCTGGGCGCTGCCGTCAACGGCGGTGAGGCGGATAACCAGATCGTCGTTTTCATCGGCCCCAAGGGCTCGGGTAAGTCTCAGTTCGCCAAGAAGCTGAAGACCACCCTCAAGGCTTCCGAGCCGCTGCCGTATCTGGCCCACAGCCCGATGCGCGGTAACCCGCTCAACCTGCTGTATCTGATCCCGACGGTGGCCAAGGCCGCGGCGATGGCCAACAAGACCTCGCTGACCAAGGCTCGTACCGAGCTGCTCGTCTCCCTCGGCCTCAACGGCGAGGAAGGCGGCGTGCAGCTCAACTGGAACAACGCCGACCTGAAGGCGGCCTTCGCCTCGGCCGGCGTCGAGAACGTCGACTTCGACGGTCTCTGCCAGATTACCGATGAAGAGCACCTGGTTTCGGCCATCGTTTTCGGCATGAACCTGCCGCGCTCGACCCGCAACAACATCGGTCGCCCGGACATGTACGTCAAGGCGCACGCCCTGGGCAAGTTCGACCGCGAGAAGATCAGCCTGGCTGACTATCCGATCGACTCTTTCTTCTTCGAAGACGACCAGGAAGGTTCGGTCGGTATCGCTTCCGTCAAGGAAGTGCAGCCGCTCAACTTCGACATGCGCGTCATGATCGGTGAAGAGGACATCGCCAACCTCGGCGTTGTCGACCGCGACGACCCGCGTTCTGTGCGCCTGAACGGTGCATACAACCTGGCCAACCGCGGTATGCTCGAGTTCGTGGAAGGCTTCAAGAACCCGAAGGAAGCGCACCGCTCGGTGCTGGAAGCGACGCAGGACAAGTCGGTGCCGGCTCCGGACCCGATGCGTACCAACCTGCACTTCGACGGCGTGATCGTGTATCACTCCAACTTCCCCGAGTTCCGCGAGTTCGGCAACGAGCCGAAGAACGAGCCGTATCTGGACCGTATGGTCAAGATCACCTGGCCGTACCCGCTGGAAGCGTCGGCTCAGCTGCGCGTCGTGCGTAAGCTTCTGGCCCGCACCGACTTCGCCAAGAGCAAGGCGAACGGTGGCGTGCACTTCGAGCCCAAGGTCGACGAGTACCTGGCTCGCTTCGCCGTGCTCACCCACCTGAAGGACAGCGCCAAGGTCAATGACCTGATGATGAAGCTCGAGGCCTACGACGGCAACGAGGGTCGTCTGCGCGGCATGGGCATCAAGGTCGACGTGCTCGCCCTGATGCAGGAAGCCGGTCCGGACGAGGGCATGGACGGCGCTTCGCCGCGTTTCATCGACAAGATCCTCACCGGTCTGGCCTCGCAGGCCAAGTCGGCGGGTCGCACTTCGGTGACGCTGCGTGAAGTGCGTGCGCGTCTCTTCGAGGAGGTCAGCCTGATCGCCGACAAGAAGACCCGCGAGACGTACGAGCTGTTCGTCTCCAAGCACCTCGACACGTGGCAGCGTAAGGTGCGTGCGCGCATTCTGCGTGCCGCCCACGTGACCACGTTCAAGCCGCAGTGCCAGGAGCAGTTCAAGAAGTACTGGGACAATGCGCAGGCCTACGGCTCCAACAAGCCGCAGACCTCCAGCTACGGCACCACGGGTCGCAAGGCGGTCGATGAGACCTTCATGCGCGCCATCGAGGCCGATCCGGAGCTGGGCATCACCTCGGCTCAGGCGGACAAGTTCCGTGCCGAAGTGGTCTCGGTGCTCTCCGGCTACATGCAGGAGAACAAGACCCTCGACGTGCCGTACACGGCTTACGAGCCGCTGGCCCGTGCGATCGAGCGTTTCGTCTGCTCCAAGGTTGCCGAAGCCACGCGTATCCTCACCTACAGCACCGCCGTGTCGGATGACGACAAGCGC
>Ga0116230_10005677_pt1 | contig 12243 bp, 9 predicted proteins | sample S1TSphfallax_3_FD_88678 | JGI IMG/M metagenome (GOLD analysis project Ga0116230, IMG submission 88678) | Host-associated microbial communities from peat moss isolated from Minnesota, USA - S1T2_Fd - Sphagnum fallax MG | ecosystem: Host-associated > Plants > Peat moss > Unclassified | place: USA...
AAAAACAGCACAACAAGAACACAGTAATAATTCTTTTATACAAGTAGAAACAAGTCTCTCTGTCTGGCGGAGGAGGAGATTTGCAAACAAACTTGGGAAGAAGAAGAGTTTTGCAAAGGAAATTTTGGGGAGGAAAGAAAGAAAGAGATTCAGTACCCATCAGTCTGATGATGAAGAGGGGAGAGAAGAATCATCATCATCATCATCATGTGATCAATCCCTCCTTCTTGTGTTTTTGGTTGTTGTTCATGTTGGGATGGATCAGCAGGAGCAGCAACAGCATTGGATGTAATGCTCAAGAGGAGGAGGAGAAGTTCAGATTTGGTGCCAGAGTTTACAACACCAGTTCAGATGCTGTGAGTGGGAAATTGAATGTGCACTTGGTGCCTCATACCCATGACGATGTGGGTTGGCTCAAGACTGTGGATCAGTACTTCATTGGTTCCAATAACAGCATTCAGGTCTCATCATTGCCCTGCTTGCTTGCCTGCCTGCTTGCCTGCTTGATTGCTGGATTGATCCATTTTGGGAGGTGAAGCTGCTGCTCTTGAAGAAGCTCTTGAAGCTGCTCTTGTAGTGTTAGGGATCATGGTTTTGCTGGATTTTATTTTTTCTGTCTCTGGTTTTTTTTGCTTCTTGTGTTTTTGCTGTGAAGAAGTTGGAAAAACTGTCATCAATTTGTCAAATCGGGCGAATGGGTCATGGGATTTGTGTCATAAATGTTGCATTTTAGGTGAAGCTCCTGAAGCTCTTGAAGTTTTAGGGATCATGGTTTTGTGAGTTCTTGTTTTGTTTTTCCATGTCTGGTTTTTGTTTTTTTGCTTCTTGTGATTTTGCTGTGAAGATGTCAGAAAAACTGTCATCAATTTGTCAATTTGGGCAAATGGGTCAGGGGATTTGTGTCATAATGTTGCATTGCTAAGACCCACAAAACAGTGGTAATTCATTTCCTTGCATGTTGAAGTTCATGGGGGAATGAATTGTTCAGGTGGGTTGGTAGTTGTTGTGAATCAGAGTAATTCTAAGATTGTTTTTGGCCCCATCTGACATGAACTCACTCTGCATTTGAGATTGATTTGAATCTACCTGCAAGACTTTGAGATTGGATTTGCCAAAAACTCTGGGATCCTCTTGAGTTGTGAAACATTTGGGTTGGAGTTTTTGTTGCTACTTTTTTAGGTAGAGAAATTTGATTTCTTTCTTTTGTGTGTGTGTGCCTGAGGAGTAATCTTTATCTGTTCTTCTCTTGAAGGAGAACAGATGATGATCCTGCACAAATGGGAAAAAGGAAAGTAGCCAGGGTGGTTATACAAAAGCCAAGACAGATGAGTGTGACATTGAGACAGAAGTTGGATTTGAGCACTATTGGGTGCATTTTTTGTGCCAAGAAAGAATATCAAGATGGACTTCATGAGAAATTCATGACAAGTCTTCACATTCATTGATGTCATTGTTGCCCACAGAGTTGAGTACCTATGATGGATGACAAGGAAGGAATGGTGGCAATATTGGGTGTAGGTTGCAGCAGTGCAGTATGTATTGGATTCAGTTGTGGCAGCTCTGCAGGAGGATCGGAACCGCAAGTTTATTTATGTGGAGCAGGTTTTTTCATATACCCCGAGCTCACTCACTCACTCACTTCATCCTTCATGCTGTGCTTTAGGTTTTCTAGAATACCTAGTTTCTTCATTTGGAGGAACCTAAGTAGTAAGATTTTTTCTAGTGATTTTATTATGTGTGTAGAAAAATCAGGAGGGGGACAAGAGCACTATTTCCTTTATACATGTATAAGAAACTAACTTGTATTAGTAATAACTTGGAGTTGGGTTGGGAGTTGGTGGCACTTGCCAGGCCTTTTTCCAGCGATGGTGGAGAGAACAGACTCCAAGGAAACAAAAGATTGTGCAGAAGCTTGTGAAAAGGGGGCAAATGGAGTTCATGTAAAATCTAAGAATTTGCATCCAATATCTGCTGGATCCAATTTTGCATTAGGGCTCAAGTGCTTCACTGATTGATTGATTGAGTGAGAGACACTAAACAAACAAATATCTTCTGATTTGGTCTCCTGATGGGGTATGGGAGTGTGGATGATTTTGCAGCAATGGTGGATACTCTATGCATGATGAGGCTGCCACTCACTATGTTGACATGATTGACCAGACAACACTTGGGCACCGCTATATCAAGCAACAGTTTGGTGTCACCCCCCGCATCGGTTGGCAAATTGATCCCTTTGGTCACTCTGCTGTTCAAGCCTACCTCCTTGGTGCCGAGGTTGACTACTTACAGCCTCAGTGCTTCATCCCAGTTGACCAATTTTGTAGAAAACTTTTGCATTTTTGGGGCAATTTTTGGTTTTCTTTTGTTTTGAAGATGCTGCTGCAGAACCACTCTGCATTGTCCAAATTTTGTACAATGAATCGGGTGCCAATCTGGTGCTTGTGCTGCAGTTGGGTTTTGATGCCTTCTTCTTTGCAAGAGCTGACTATCAAGATCTGCAAAAACGTCGCAAAGATCAGACCATGGAGGTGATATGGCAGGGCTCCAAATCTCTTGGGTCATCTGCACAGGTACTACAAACTGTCTCAAAATTTGCATCCCAAAACTTTGCAGTTGCAGATCAGATGTTGCTGTTTTTTCCATTGTGTTTTGGAGTGTAAACAAAGTCCAGAATGAATGAAGACATGTTATTTTGGGACAGATCTTTGCTGGAGTTCTGTCACATCATTATGAGCCACCTTCTGCCTTCAGCTTTGACATTGACTCCACAAATCCTCCTTTCCAGGTGAACTGTGGTTCCAGTTGGTAAAATATGAAACCAGAACGAGGTCTGATTTTTGGAACTGGTTCTGGATTCAGAATTTATTAGGGGATGATGCTTATATACTGCAGCGATGTCATGTAATTTGTAAACTTTTTGTGGGAACTAATCCTGACTGCTTGCCGTTGGGTATAATATGCAGGATGACCCACGTCTCAGTGACTACAATGTACCCGAGTTGGTTGATCTCTTTGTTGAGTATGTTCAAAACCAGGTACATAATGCTGCATTTACACAAACATCAGATTCAGGTTTGTGTAAATGCAACTCTCCATTTAGCTTGTCCTTCGGGGTTTAGGGTTTAGGGTCCTCCCACTTGATACCCATTTCAGCCTGTGTCAGCTAATATGGACTGTTTTGCGTTGAGTGATGATGACACAGAGCAAGGAGTTTCGGACAAACCATCTCATGTGGACAATGGGTGATGACTTTGCGTATGAGTATGCCAACACATGGTTCAAGCAAATGGATAAGCTCATTCACTATGTGAACCTGGTGAGAGATCTGTGCATTCGGGTGATCAACAATTCCTTTTGTCACCAAATTTTTTTTGTAAAACTGCAATGAAAATCTGTCATGGTGGAAAATTTGGGTTCCAATCTGTTATGGGTTTTTAGCAAATCTGTCACAGTGGGAAATTTGGGTTCTCATCTGTTATGAGTTTTTTTGGTTACTACAGGATGGCCGTGTAAATGCGCTCTATTCGACACCATCTATCTATTTGGATGCCAAATATGCAGCCAATGAAACATGGCCTCTAAAGACGGGCGATTTTTTCCCGTAAGCCAAAAAGAGGACCTGTCAATCTTTGTTTGTCACAAAGTTTGATTAGCTGATTCTTCTAATTGTGTTTTTGCACTTTTTTTTTGTTTCCTCAAAAGCCCAATAGCAGCATGTTGGTGCTAAATGTTTTGCAGATATGCAGACAAAGCGCATTGCTACTGGACAGGATACTTTACCAGCAGAAGTTCCTTGAAAGGATATGTTCGCAAGCTCTCTGGTTTCCTTCAAGTAAGTTCCTCCAAGTTTGATGATGTCCTCTGTTTGCACCTTGTAACCATACATTTAAGGTTTTTCTGAACACAATGGGTTGTGCAAAATGTGAAAAATATAGGCAGCAAGACAGGTGGAATTTTTGGTGGGCAAAAACCTGAGAAATGGGGGCCCCAATACCGATAACCTAGAAGAAGCAATGGCACTCCTGCAACATCATGATGGAGTGAGTGGCACCGAGAAGCAACATGTGGCAAATGACTATGCTGAACGATTGGCAGTTGGATCTGCTGAGGTGAGCTTGATTGCTGAACACATTCCAATGAAACTTTTTGTTTGTAAAAGAACAGATAGCTGGTTGCTGCAAGTGGGGAACAGCCTCTCTGTCACCGTGCATGACAATTAGATCTTCAAGTAGTACCTTACCCTCAGGAATTGACTGATCTGTAAATTGCGGTATGTTCCAAACTTTGGAAGCAACTGTCCAGAGACTGATTATGGCAGACATGGATTTTGCAGGCAGCAGAAGTATTCAACAGTGCCCTTGCTGTTCTACTTAGTAGCACACCAACACATGAGCGCCCACACCAATACATCATGGGTAGTCGTACAAATGATTCTCTTGAGCAACACAGATTACTGCAAGAACAAGAAGACATTGCAAGAAAGAATCTGGGAAGTGTATCTGCAGCAGGCTTGAAACTCGAACAGGTACTATGCTTAGCAAAAAAGAATAAGTATATTTTTTCCACTAATTGATTCTTACAGCTGCCTTCTTGTATCTAGCTTTCCACGAGTTGTTGCATTTTCCTTTGTTGTTTTTGTGATGATCCAATGTTGCAAGGTGTCACAGAATCAGCATATATTTGCTAGGATAATGTAGTCTGGTAATGCTTCTGGGCCAGGTTTGTGTAGCTTCCCATGTGCACTAACTGGAACATGGATTTGGTGGATTGGGTTGAGGGACAAGAGGTTGCATTTCTATGAAGAGGATTTGACCACTCGTTGCTGATCACTGTGCAGTGTTTTCTGCTTAACATCAGCTATTGCCCAACTTCTGAAACTGAGCTTCCATTTGGAAAAAGTTTGGTATGTCTTCTTCTTCCATCAAAAGTTGACGACAGAAGTGGGTTCTCAAATTCTAATTGCATCCTTGCACATGGAACAAGTTGAATATACTCTTGGGTTTTATGTTCAAGTTTTGCTGACAACAATTGTTTTGTTGTTGTGGGTTTTTGTTCATCCCTGAAGATTGTGGTTGTGTACAACCCACTTGGATGGACTCGGGAGGAATACGTACGCTTCCCGGTGAGAAAGCTTGTTTGATTGTTCATATCTCTGCATTTTCTCCTTGCAACCTGGAGGCAGCTTTCTGCAGCATTCAGTCAGAATTTTTTATATTGGTTGCAACTGCAAAAACAGGTCCCTTTTTATATGGGCATGCTTACAAGTGCATGCTTCCACTTTGTATCAGTGAAAGTTTTGATGGGCATGGTGGAGATGGGTAACAGGTTTCAAGTGCTGCATTGGAGGTCATTGATGGGGCAGGCAATTTGATCCCATCTCAGCTTGTCCCTCTTCCGAAGTCAGCATACCGATTACGCAAGTTGTATGTAGATGGCAATGATGTGAGTGTTGCTGACAACAGTCTGCCACGGTTTCACCTCGTGTTCTCAGCTGTGGTTCCTCCATTGGGCTATACAACATTCCGAATTCACAAAGCATCATCATCATCTACTGCTACCAGTCACCCTTGTGCGTTTCTCAGCCTGTGCCTCTTTTTGTCAATCCATCACATTTCACCAAAAAAACACACTGGGATGGTCTTGTGTCTTTGGTCTTGTTGCATGGTCTTTTGATGCAAATCTAGGATGCTTCACATAAAATTCAATGGAGGTCATTGGTGGGCCAGATGTTTCCATGGAATCATCTACTGCAGAAATGCTACGTGCACCATCTACTGTGCAATTGACTTCAGGCCAAATAGAACTCAGTTTCTCCGGGACAACAGGACTCTTGACACAACTGCGCAATGCAAACACAGGAGTATGTTATTGATCGGTCGACAACCTAGCTGTGCAGCAGCAACAGCAGCCTCCCTTCATTGTTCTACTCTCTCTGAATCTGTGTGATAACACAATTTTTTGCTCTTCTAGGCATGTGGGCAAGTAGCCCATCTGTGTTAGCTGACAAGTTTGTTGGATTTGGACAGAAAGCAACAGCTCTGCAACAATCATACTGTTGGTACAATGGCAGTGATGGTCGAACTGCTGAAGACCCATACCAGGTACTAGAAAGGACCGAGCATTCTCTCAGAACAACTCCTCACATTTTTATAATATTGCATCTGAAGAAGAGGAAGCTCTAGTTCTTGAGTGGGGGGGACAGCAGTCCAACTCTGATGGGTGCAGATCCTCCTTAAGAGATCTGTGAATTCAACCTTGTACTAACCAAATTTAGCACTAAAAGATGTTTTTTTCTCTCAAACAATGATGGTAGGCCAGAGAAAAATTTCTGAGCTAAGATGGGAGGATCAATCCAATTGATGAGATGTTGTTGCTTCACAATTGGTTTGGATGCTTCACTGCTTCCTGTGCTTCCTGTGTTTTTGACTGCAATATATAGGCATCTGGAGCATATGTTTTCCGACCCAACACCTCGTCTTGTTTCCCATTGAAGAGTTCAGATGAATCTGTGAGTATGACAAAGACCCATCTTTGCTATGCAAATGTATCTGCAGATTCAGATAGCATTTGATGAGTAACGTATCATGCATTTACAATGGATGTGCTTCTCTGATGCTGCATCAGGGGTAATGCAGATGACAGTTTTCCGAGGTCCACTTGTGGAAGAAGTGCATCAATCATTTGCTCCTTGGCTTTCACAGGTGGTTTGGAGACCTTCCTTTTCCCTTCTACAGTTTTAGAAGCTTTGCTACAATTGTCTGAGATGAAGCAGGAAGAACTCCTTACAAATTACTGAACATGTGTTTGGGGTGAGCTGAAATTGGGTCTTGCAGTCTTCTGACACAAGAGGAACCTAAAAATGATTCCCCCAAAAGAGTTTCTTCTCATTATTTGGCACTTTTTCTATTCACAGACCTTAATGGGTTTCTTTCTTTCAGGCTCTTAACGTTGAACACTCTTGCAGGTGATTCGGATCTATAAGGATGCAGAGTATGCAGAGGTTCATTTCACAGTATGTCTGGATATTCTAACTTCCCAGTGCATCCTTCAGAACCTAGTCTAGATCAGTATTCTACTGAGAGAGAGCATATGGATGCTCTCATGGGCTTGGATGTGCTCACATGCTTGGGATGCTTGATGGTGTGGGTCACTCCTAAAGCCTAAAGCCTAAATTGAATAGGCTTCCTTTCTCTTTATGCTGTTGTATAAATCATTGACTTTTTTGTTTTGTGGAAATTAGTATACAGTACATTATACTCAGTGACTGACAGACAGACCGATTGTTGGGTGGGTGGGTATTGAAAGGTTGGTCCTATTCCTATTGATGACAGCCTTGGCAAGGAGGTGGTAACCAGATTGACAACTAATCTGACAAGCAATAAGGAGTTCTATACAGATTCGAATGGTCGTGATTTCCTCAAGCGGGTAAAGATTTGGTGCTTTTGTTTCCTGCTCACAAAATCATCTGCTGTTGAAAACACTTTCACCAGGTGTTTCAGTGTGCAGGTTTTGGATTGTTTTGGGTGACAAGAAATCTGATGCCACCAGGTACCCCAATTATCTGCGCCTGAGGAATTTTTAGGGTCTCACGGTTGATCTTCTTGCATTTGACGTTGCAGGTGCGAGATCAGAGGACAGACTGGGACTTGATAGTCAAAGAGCCTATTGCTGGCAACTACTATCCGGTGCACACTCCTCTCAGCCTGCATTTTATGGGTTAAGGGTTGAGGGTTTAGGGTTTAGGAATGGAGGTCATAGGAGGAAGACAGTGAGCATTTGTTCCAGCTAAATTAATACAAGAAGATGCTGCCTATACCTGTTTGCAGCTAAATTTGGGAATTTATCTGAAAGATAATACAACCGATCTTTCTGTACTGGTGGACCGAGCAGTGGGTGGATCTAGCATTTCTGATGGTGAACTTGAGCTTATGCTGCACAGGTACATGGCATGCATCTGAGAGAAAAAAGCTAGTGGTTCACACATTTACAAAAGGCCTGAAATTGCTGAATTATTTTCTGTTGCTGCAAAAGAGTCAGGTTCTGTCAAAAATGGACTGTCTGTTGGGCAGGAGCTTGAAACCATACAGCAGTGAGGATAAAGGGGAAAAAATTTCCATTTACAGTTAATGCTATTTTTGTCCCAGACGCTTGCTCCATGATGATGGACGGGGTGTGGGAGAGGCACTCAATGAGACAGTGTGCAACAGCAATGGTGAATGTGAAGGCTTGACTGTATGTACACCCAGTTTGCATATATACACTCAATAGTGTAGATTTTTTTCCTTTTTATCCACATTCCTGTTGAAATCACTGCCAGGTTCTAGTCTCTGGTTGGTTCTCTTGCCCAAAAACCCTAAACCCTAAACCTTCACCAAGATAATTCTTAAAACAAAGTTTGCTCCATTTTGAAGTACAAATCTTTGCTGTACTGTAGATGATAGCATACATGTGCATCCTGTTGTTGAATGTCTGAAGTATGTGACAACTGCCATGGTGTGGTATGGGAATGGGGCTGATGTACAGGTGCAAGGAACATTTTACATCAATATTGGTCCTTCAGAACAATCTGCACAATGGCGCCGGGTGCATGGGCAGAAAGTCTTAATGCCTCTACAGTTTGCCTTCTCTGTGCTTGAGGTACTTGGATCATTGCTTGAATTATACAAGATCACTTTTGTCTTCTAGCATGTTAGATTTGAGAACAAAGGTCTGTCTATTTATCTAGTTTATGATAAGAGATCTGCAGATCTTCTTACACATTTTGCAGAGATATCTGTTGTGGAGCATTTTGCACAATGCTGACTGAGACTGGTCTGTTCTTTGTGGTAGGATGGAAATGGAGGCGTCATCCAATCACCAGAGTTTTCAGCCATGAACCCACACTATGAACTGCCAAAGAATGTTGCAATCCTTACTCTTCAGGTAACAGCAGAATCATTCCTTCTGGGATAGATTCTCAATGTGGGTGGGTTCATAGTTCATATGTGGAGAACTCTGCCTGTTGGTGGAACATAATGTTGTAGCAGCAGTAGTTCTTGCTCCTGAGAGCAGCTAAAAAGGTCAGAAATTGTGCTCCAAAGATGCTTCTTGAGCTGGGAAGGTAGTTTACTTCAGCTTATATCACGCCTTTTGACAATCTTGCCAATGTGTGGTGCAGGAGGTATACGATGATGATGATAGCAAAGTTTTGCTTCGCCTGGCCAACATTTTTGAGGTGCATGAAAACATCTTACAACACTCTTCAATAACCTGAAAATTGTCTTCAGAGTCATGGTGTTCTGGATCTGTGTTTCCAGGTTTCTATGTGGTTGTTCATCCTTCTGTTACCAGTTTGACATGCACTATGAAACCAGTCCCCACCAATTCGACAAAGATTGGGGTGGGTTTCAATTCATGCAATCATGCACTTTGTGGATTTGACAGGTGGAAGAAAGTGAGAGCTTGTCTAAGAGTGCCACAGTTGATCTACAGGCCCTTTTCTCAAACCGAGAGGTGAGTGGGCTTCTGGACAGTTTCCTGCATCTTGTTTCGGTTCACTTCGCTTCATGCACGTCAGCAAGTGTTATGCTTGGAGGAATAATTTTGCACTAGTCTGTTCTGATTATTATCTTGTCGTCTTCAAGGGACCACCACCACCACCACATGTGAAGCTGCAAGTTTGAAGTTTTTTTTGTTTGTTTCTTGATTTGCAGATAGATGAAGTTGAGGAGGTCTCTCTTTCTGCCAATCAGAAAAAATCTGAAATGAGGAAGAAGTTGCAATGGCACATTGAAGGTGCTGCTGCAGCTGGTGACAATAGTCACAAAAACACTCCTCATGGTGACCCAATGATAAAAAACACTCCTCGCAGAGACCCAATGATCAAAAACAGTTCTTGTGGAGACCCAATGATCAGAACCAAATATATGGTTGTACTTGCGCCTATGGAGATCAAAACATTCTTGATTGAGTTCTGAATTATATCAACATGGGGTTGATAGTTTCATCACTCAATCCTGTTATTGAGCCTCCTGTTCGCTGCTACTTGTACACTGTTTTATATAAAACCAGGCTTTTTGAATCTTGATTGGGTACTACTGTAAGTGGGTTCATTTTATTTTCTGGAGTTGCAGTTTCCACACTGCTATCCTTTTTAATCAAAATCACTTTGTAGGTGATAAGAGCTTGGTAGTCATATTTAGCTCATAGTCAGAGCTGTAAGTTTTTCCACAATGATTTTGCTGCAATTGAGGATAGAACTCAGTTCAAAATTCTTCAAATCTTTTGAACCTGCTGTTGTGCAAGAAGGCAATGGTGTTTCGAATTTGTGAAGGAAATATGAAGTTGGAGCAAAACCCATATTCACTTTTGGCTAAATCAAAGAAAAGCCTACATTCTCCTGTGTCGGATAACAGTAATGACTCCACCTTGTGAACAACACCAAGCATGTTTAACAGTAACAACACCACATCATGTGGATCAAGTACAAGAGGAGGCATACACCACATCATGTGGATCAAGTACAAGAGGAGGTATAGTAGAAGGTACGTAAATAAAAACCTCATTGCAAGGACCAACAACAAATGCAAATGTGGAGGCATGAGCTTTTAGAGCTCTACTATCAAAGTAGTTGCAAAGGTTAAATACCCCCTTTCTTTGTTAGTTTTTTATGTGTATGTTCTTGGTGGCAAGTGAAGGGCTTGAATGTATGAATCATTCGGCCCTGAGGTGCTCATTTTATTTGGAAAATAAAAAATATAGATTTTTTGGGCGCAGCCCTTTGCCATGAAGGGCAAAGAGCACAACTCTCTTTAATTTGCAAATAGGGTGCAACTAAAATGTATTTATTTCCCCCAAAATATCATCACCAAAAAATTAAAAAACGCCATCATTAGGGCAAACAAAGCAATAGCTTCTATTAAAGCAAAACTTAAAATGACATAACCAAATAATTGCTTAGCCAACGATGGATAGTATAAATATCATTATCTGAAATTAACAATAGGGCCTCACAACTAGGTTAGTAGGCTAAAAAGGCTTTGTATTAAGTTCTTGGAGGTTTATTATTAATATTTTCCCTGGGCCAATAGAAGTTACTATGACAAAAATACATAAGAGTTCACCTGTGGCCCCAAGTTGAAAGTCTTTTATAAAGAGCGTAGTACCTCTAGGTCACAGCCTAAATTAAAGCTTTTCAAAATAAAATCCTAACATCATGCCCTCCCCTTAAGAAAAAATTAAGGCACTTTTGGTCGAATGCTTGTGGAAAGAAAACTTGATAGGCCTTTCATTTCTTTTTAAAACTTTTTGCACCAAAAGTCTAAAAAATGGCCAAGTCACATAAAGGTAATGTATTGGATTGCAAATCCTAGAAAGATGGTTCAAATCCATCCTTAACCTACCTTACAATTATATTATTTTGGCAGAAGTGTTGATTTATTATCTAAAGTCAAAAACCTTGATCAACCTTTATACTTATCCACCATCTGCGTTGCAGGTAGTGCAAGCAACAATTGGCTAAACACCTGTTTAGCCAAAGAAAAAAAAAAAATCTTTTCAAATTAAAGCAAGGCTATGTTTTATACTTTAAGGTTGTTTCTTTTCTAGAAAAAAAAGCTCTATATATATTGGTCATAAAAGAAATCCAATTCCAAAAAATCAATTAAACAAAGAATATCGTAAATGAAAGATGCCAATGAAATGACTAAAGTTCTTGCTTTGCAAGGGCACGAGTCAAGGAGAAAGAAAATAGAAAAGAAAGAAAAGTTTTATTTTTCAATCCTTAAGGATTGAGAGCTTTAAAAAAAAAAAAAAGCCAGGGCAAGGCCTTCGATGCTTAATTAAACATGCCGGGGGGCGAGTTCCATAGCTTTATCAAACATTGCCTTTTTTGCCTTTGGTTTTGACTTGAAGGCCAATAGATAACCATGAGACCATGCCTAGCTACCATACTTGGTTTTATCAAGTTTTTATGTCTATTTTGCTCATACAAAATCCTTGCCATTTATTATGCTACACCTTGAGTCCCCATGTCAACCTTTCTTCTGGGAATTCATCATTTTACAACCGTGATGATATATTTAGGTCCATTCAATTATTCCTTGCATCATAGGTGTTGTTGCATCTTGAAATCTTAATTGCCAAGGTTCTATAGTATCACAATAAGCAATTGGAAATAGCCATATGTTTTTCAAAATTAACATCACATTTTACACCTAAGGAAGGTACAACCAAAATATGAAATACATCAACAAATGTTATAAT